>Ga0209830_10000108_pt1 | contig 93048 bp, 76 predicted proteins | sample ArcticOcean_MG_C_12_FD_187439 | JGI IMG/M metagenome (GOLD analysis project Ga0209830, IMG submission 187439) | Marine microbial communities from western Arctic Ocean - ArcticOcean_MG_CB8_130 (SPAdes) (version 2) | ecosystem: Environmental > Aquatic > Marine > Oceanic | place: Arctic Ocean...
TGCCGCATGCGCCGCCTCTTCCCCGTTTTCCTTGCTGATATCAGTAATGACAACCTTTGCGCCCTCTTTAGCCAACGCGATCGCATCGGCGCGCCCCAACCCTGAACCACCACCGGTCACCAGGCAAACTTTATCTTCGACTCTACCCATCTGCATCTTCCTTCAAATAATCAAAAAAAAGGCCAACAATAAGTCCATATCAATTCGAGCAAGGCGCTTTAAACTAGCCGACGGTATTCATCATCTAATCCTCTACAAACCCTGGCCAGGTAGCCATGTAGTCGATGAATTTTACAGAAAGGCCTTCATCCGCAAGATAGCGTCTGGTGACAGGCAGAGACACCGGTATGAAGCCTGCATCTGCGACGTAACGGTTAGGAAAGTCATGTTGCAGGATTGCCGCTCGACCGAGCATGATCCAGTCAATGTCACAATTCATTGCCTGCTCAGCTAACTGCGGTGTCCCGATCTTACCGGCGACACCCAGTTTCACTCGGCCCCGCTCAAGGCCGGCGAATAATTCCAGCAGTGAGCGGCCTGTAAACGTTTCATCCACGGGTTCCTTGAAAACATCCCACAATGACATGTCAAGGAAGTCCAGGCGATCATCGTTCAGGCAAAGCGTCGCCATTTCCAGGGCTTCCTGAGTATCAATACCGAACCTCTCCGGAGACAGCCTTACCCCTAGCTGAAAGTCCTGACGACAGTTGTGACGAACACCATCAATGATTTCTTCCAAGATGCGATATCGATTCTGCAGCGACCCGCCGTACTCGTCTTCCCGCCGATTGGTTTCTTCACTGAAGAACTGACAAAGGACGTAGCCATGGGCACCATGTAATTCAACACCATCAAAGCCAGCCTGGTCACACCGCACTGCAGCAGCAATGAAATCGTCTCGCAGTTGACGCACTTCACCAGTGGAGAGTGCACGAGCCCCGGTTTCTTCATCATCGGATGCACTGACAGGTGCCTGTCCAATCATTTCTTCTGGCGACCGCATGCCCGCGTGGTGCAGTTGGGCATTCGCCAGGCTACCTTCTGACTTGATTGCCTCTGCCAATCGGCTCAGGCCTTCAATATGCTGGTCGCCAAAAGCACCCAACTGCCCGGGAAACCCCTTGCCGATTTCCTGCACATGAGCAGCGCAGGTCATGGTCAGGCCAAAACCACCTTGTGCCCGCTTCGTTAGCCAGTGAAATTCCTCATCAGACAGAATACCGTCCTCATGGCTCTGCCAGTTTGTCAGGGGCGCCAACATGAAACGGTTTTTCATCGGCCGGCCACGCTGAAACTCCAAAGGAGTCAGTAACTTTGTCATTGATATAATTCTTTAGGGAAAAACGGAATTATGCCTGCACGCGGACACGATGCGTACGCCGTTGATGAGCAACATCTGCAGGTATCAATAAAATATATGTGGCACCAGAATATACGGGGCAGGGCTATCTCGGCCAACGCTTTGCTTTTACAGAGTTTTCTTGTGTTTTGAGTATATCGAGCCACCAGCAGTGGCAACTAAGCTCTAGTGGCCAGCCAAATGACGTGCCGAGACCCTTTCCCCTTATGCGCACGAACTCGCTGTTCGTTAACCAGGAAACCGGCTTTCTTTAGCAGGGCCGTAAATCGCGGCGCCGATGTTGCTGACCAAACGGCCAGCACACCTGACTTGCGAAGCGCTTGGTAAGCCGACTCTAGCCCTTGCAGGGAATAAAGGTCGTCGTTTTCCGGGTGCGTCAATCCTTCAGGTCCATTATCAACATCCAATAATATCGCATCGTATTCACCCGAAGCACGATTGATCATGTCACCCACGTCTGCAATCGTCACCTGCACGCGTTTGTCCAACAGGGGCGCCCCGGCGCAGCCACCAAGCATTTCGCGGTTCCATTTCAAAACACCTGGAACCAGTTCGGCTACCTCAATTTTCGCGCCCTTGGGTAAAGTATCCAGCGCGGCTGCAAGCGTGAACCCCATGCCTAAACCACCAATTAGTATTCTGGCTGATGCTACCGTTCTACAATGGGCGCATGCTAATGCCCCCAAAGCGTCTTCCGAACTGTGAGTGCGAGAGTTCATAAGATCGCCCTGTGATCCCGATATTCTGATGGAAAATTCGTCGCCGCGACTCAGCAGACGCAACTGACCACCATTTCGCGGTATATCGGCCGTGTCCAATAATTCCCATCTATTCACTAGTCTACTTTTCCCCGTTTCAATTAGTTGCTCTCAATGAGTTGGTCTCAATGAGCTGGTCTCAATAAGTTTAGTTACTGTCAATTAGCAGGCTTAGATCAAGCTCTCTGTACCTACCGTTCGGATTTGGTCTATCAAACCCTGTGATGGCGGCCTTAACCTGATCCATTTCACAATGCATTTCCAAGTAACCGGACAACTTTGATCTAACCATTGCAAGAACAAAAGGCCTACTAACCTTATGCGGATAGCGCAGGACCCTCGCCCGCAGCGCCTCTCCACAGCTCTTTCTGGGAAAGCACATATCTAGTCTGTAGAACTTCTGATCTAGATCAAGTCTCTATTGTGTTTATTTCATCAAACAGGCAGTTCGCGCTCTTTTTATTCGTTGGTATCGAATTATTCTTGTCGAATAATCGGTATTGAAATGAACGCTGAAATCGCCGCGCAGCGACCGTGTTATTTCAAACGAAAAAGACTTTGTTGACGACCAGCAAGACAGCCTGACGCTCGAACTCGCCACCTATTCACCTATTCACCTATTTACCTATTTACCTATTTACCTATTTACCTACTTACCTACTTACCTATTCACCAGCACAATTCGTTACACTGATAATCCAGCCCAGAAAAGAGCAATAGAATGCAGATTCCAGAATCATTCTCGCCCGGTGAAGTAGCAACCGGGGACCGTGGCCAATTGGCGCACCCTGCAGCCATCGCGCACAGTCAGCGCCTGGTCAAAAAACTCTACAAGGTTGGTGACAAAGCCTGGTCGCTCGTTGGCAACGGCCTCTCAAACCAGTCTTTTGTAGAGGGACCAGAAGGGCTTATTGTTATCGATACCGGTGAATGCATTGAAGAAATGTCGGCTGCGCTGGAAGAAATAAGAAAGGAAACCAATGCGCCTCTGGCGGCCTGTATCTATACCCATTTTCACTACGTTGGCGGTACAGCAGCGCTACTGGCCGAAAATCCAGACCTTCCAATCTGGGGGCATACCGGTATTCAGGCTAACCTAAAACGTTTCGGGGGCGAGGTTGCACCAAGAGTGACCAGAGGACTGGTGCATCAATTTGCCGTCATGATGCCAGATGAAGGACCAGACGGTGTCGTAAACGTTGGGCTGGGTAATTTTTATCGTAACCCAGCACATGCCCCCTTTACCGGCGGCCACGTTCCTGCACAGCATACTTTCGACAAGCCTACGAAAGCGTCAATCGCTGGGCTGGACGTTGAATTTTATCCCGCACCCTCTGACGCAACAGATTCTGTAACAATATGGTTTCCGGCATTGAAGCTCGCGGTCAACAACCTACTCTGGCCAACGCTTTTCAACGTGTTCGCCATTCGCGGCGAGGAATACCGTGACCCCAGGATACTACTGAAAGGCTTGGATAAACTTGCCGGACTTGGCGCGGGCGACCTGATTGGCGCTCACGGTTCGCCGTTATTTGGTACTGCAAACATCGCAGAACGCGTCCGCGATTACCGCGATTCAATTCAATTCATGTGGGATCAGACCGTGCGCTGCGCCAATCTAGGCTTGACGTTAAATGAGACGATTGCCGCCATCCGCCTGCCCTCATATTTCCAAAACCATTACACCACCCAACAATTTTATGGCGTAGTAGAACACCACATTCGACAGATCTACACTGGCCTGTTTGGATGGTTTGATGAAGACGAAGCGAACCTGTTTCCCACACCGGCACCACAACGGGCGCAGAAGCTCATCAACGGTTTTGGCGGCATCAGCAAGGTGCGCGCAGAAATAGATGAGGCACTTGCAGCGCAGGACTTCCGATGGGCTATCGAGGTGTCGTCCTGGCTAGTAAGATCCGAAGTCAACGAGACAGGCAGAGCAGACGCCGGCGAGACACAAGACCGAGCACGACTTGCCCAGGCATTACGCGGCGTTGCGCAGTCTACAACATCAGCCAATATCAGAAACTGGTGCATAACACGTGCTCTGGAATTAGATGGCACGATCAACATGGAGCGCTTTCGTGTCCATCGGTTTCACAAACGGGAGGTGCTAAACCGTCCGCCCGGCGAATCCCTTGCGCTATTGCGAGTGCTGCTCGTGCCGGAAAAAGCAACTGAAATGGAAGATGAAATCATGGTGACGTTCTCTGACGGGAGCAGTGCCGGCCTTGCCCTGCGCCACTGTGTCGCTGTGCCTTCAGTTGGTGAGAACGCCAACTTGTCTATGACAATTAGCCATGAACACTGGGCCGAAATACTTGGAGGGAAAATGGCCTTAAGCAAAGCACTGGCCGAAGGTTTTATAACAACAGATGATCGAAACCGTATTATTAGGTATTTCGCCTGTTTTGACCTCAACACACTGAATAGTTGATCAATAGATGAGCGATATACCAAAACCAACGAAGCCCTTTAAGGGTCGGGCAGAGAGACTGTTCAATGATGCAAAGCCGGAAAGGCTTCCGCTGAACAAACAGGCCAGCGGCTCACCCAATATACTAATGGTCATGCTTGACGATGTAGGATTTGGCACCTGCAGTACTTTTGGTGGTCCGATACCGACCCCGGGCGTCGATAAGATTGCTGCCGCAGGTTTAAGGTTTAACCAGTTTCACACAACGGCACTGTGCTCTCCGACTCGCGCGGCGCTACTCACAGGGCGCAACCACCACAGCGTCCATATGGGCGGAATAACCGAGATCGCGAACAGCTTTCCAGCCTATGACAGCGCCATTCCACCTGAGACCGCTTCAATCGCGGAAATTCTTAAGCAGAACGGTTATTCGACGGGGTATTTCGGTAAATGGCACCTGACCCCTTCCTGGGAACAAAGCCCGGCTGGTCCATTCGATCGATGGCCAACCGGCATGGGGTTCGAGCGTTTCTACGGTATTATCGGCGCCGAGGCGTCACACTGGGAACCACCCGTTTATGACCAGACCACTCCGATTGAACCCCATCTGGAAAAAAAGGATTACCATCTGACAGAAGATCTGGCGGACAAAGCCATTGAGTGGATAGCAAGGCAGAAAGTCTCTGCCCCTGACAAACCATTCTTCTGCTATTTCGCACCCGCTGCGGTACACGCTCCGCATCACGTCGCACCAGAATGGAGTGACAAGTTCAAAGGTCAATTCGATCAGGGCTGGGACCAACTGCGGCGCGATATTTATGAGCGGCAACTGGCACTGGGCGTCATTCCTCCGGGCACAGCGCTAACGACTCGCCCAGAAGAAGTACCCGCCTGGGAAGAATACCCTGATAGCTACAAGCCCGTCGCTGCACGTTTGATGGAAGTGTTTGCCGGTTTCATGGCACATACCGACGCCCAAGTAGAACGTATCATCGACAACCTGACCGATACCGGAATCTTCGACAACACGGTCGTGATCTACCTAACGGGCGACAATGGTGCGTCTGCCGAAGGCACCGTGCATGGGGCATGGAGCGCGCCGTCGTTCCAGAATGGCGTGCACGAAGACCCCCAATGGCTGCTGGAACACATGGAGGACTTTGGTACGGATCGCTGCGAGAACCACTACAATGTTGGTTGGGCATGGGCGCTTGATTCGCCGTTCCAGTGGATGAAGCAGGTTGCCTCGCATTTTGGCGGAACGCGCAACGCGCTGGCTGTTTCTTGGCCCGAGGGAATCAAGTCAAGGGGCGAGCTTCGCCAGCAGTTTCATCATGTCATTGATCTGTTTCCGACAATTCTTGATATCACAGGCATATCGATGCCCTCCCGTGTAAACGGCATCAAGCAGGATGACGTCCACGGGCACAGCATGACCTATAGTTTTGACGAAGCTACCGCGGCCCGCAAAAACACCACGCAGTACTTCGAAATACTGGGTAACCGCGCCATCTACCAGGACGGATGGATGGCTTCCTGCTTCCATGGCCGACTGCCGTGGATCAGGTTCGCCGGGTATGAATTTGATGGCGAACAGGAAGTTTGGGAACTGTACAACATTACCCACGACTTCTCCCAGGGCCATGACCTTGCTGCCAGCCATCCGGAGAAACTCGCTGAACTTCGGGCATTGTTCGAAACAGAAGCGCAGAAATATGGAGTCTATCCTCTACGGGACGCTTCTGCCCGACGCGGTGGCGAATATGCGGTACCACACTCGATGGAGGGTCACAGCAAAATGACTTATGGGCCAATGCATGTAAGGCTGCCAGAGCACGGCGTAATTAACCTTAAGAACACTTCTTACGAGATCAGCGCTTCAATAATAACCGGCGGCGCCAGCGTCGGCGTCATCGCCTGCCAAGGCGGCAACATGGCCGGTTGGAGCCTATACCTTGACGAAGCGTCACGCCCTGCCTTTGTCTATAACTGGTTCGGACACGAATTTACGACCCTTAAAGGTGAGGCTTTAGGTGATGGTGATCATAAGCTTACCGTGAGATACGCTCACGATGGCGGGTTTGCCGCGGGAGGGGACGCAAAACTCCTGGTAAATGGCGTTGTCGTTGCAGCCAGTAGGATTGAGCGAACAGTACCCGTTATCTTTTCTATGAGTGGTGAAACTTTCGATGTTGGCAGAGATACTGGGTCACCCGTGGGGCATTACCCGCACAATTTTCCTTTCTCCGGCTCTATACTTAGCGTGACGCTCGAGCGGTTGACTGAACCAGACGATGACGTAAAACGCCAGGAACGCCGCGGGAAATTTCAAGCGGGGTTAAGCTCTCAATAAGAGTTTGGAGACCCCACTAAAAGCCGCCCGGGGCCATAGTCGGAAACCACTAAAGGTTTACAAAAACGATAGTCGGCGACAGTCACAGCCGTTAACTGACCGGTGCATGCGCTCTACGGGACATGGCCAGTTAAATAATCTGGGTAAATATCACCGAGCACGAAGACTGTCAGCGCGCCTTATCACAGGATAAATGAACATACCCCCGACGAGAACGCATCCGACAACAAACCAGCCATTTAGGGTAAAGCCACCCAGGTCACTTAAGGCCCCGCCAGCAAACGGCGCCGTCGCGCCGCCAATCAATACAAACGCGGCATGAGAGCCAGCCAGCGACCCTGTTGGGTCAACTCGTGCAAGACAGCCAAGAAATATGGGCATGATAGCAACAGGCAAAATTGCAAATAGCGGCGCCATAATGAAAAACTTGACAGGAGTATCAGCGGTCGCCAACAAGTTAGCAGAGAGCATCACGACCAGCAGGATCATCGCCACCGGCGCGAGCGCGTTCATCCGTGTGCCTATATATCCGGCCAGCAATGGCAGCCCGACACCCACCAGGCTGCCAGCCATAAACACATAACCAATCTCTTCAGGCATCAGTGGGACAGCCCTGCCAATTTTTACGATGAACAGCGCAAGGGTCCCGTGACCGAGAAATATAACACCAAGGCCAACCAGTCCCAGCCACCCAATCATGAGCTTCGGTCGCTCTTCCCTATCACCTGTCAACGCTACAGGCGCCGTCCGGGGAGTACCAGGAATGAACAGGAAGGCGAAAATCGAACACATCGCATAGACAAGGTAAAGTCCGTCAACTTCAGTCCAGCCGGTGATACCAGGCAAAAAAAGATGTAGCTCAAGCGCCCTGGGAAGTACAAACGCAATAAATATTCCCATGACACCGACCATAGAATTGATGACCCCAAAAGTTGATTCGGGCCGGTGACTCCGACCCGCCGTTGTCATGACGGTTGCAACCACAGCACCCAACGCGAAGCCTGCCGGGGCGCGACACAATAATAACCAATCGGTTGTCGGCGCTATGATCGATAAAAGGTTCAATGACACGACCGAAAATACACCGGCAATGTAAACATGCTGTGCGGAGAGTCGAGTCGCCAGCCTGGCAAAGGTTAGATTTCCAGCGGCGATCGCTGCCATTTCGACCGAAGCCACAAGCCCTGCTGTCGTATTGGTCACACCAAATGATAGGGCGATCGCGTCGATATTAAAGGGCATTCCCAGCGATGCGCTGAACGCCAGCAGAAGCACGCCCGTTAGCGAAAAAAGCTCTCTGGTAGACAGACGAATCTGTAACGGCACTAAAAGACCTCCTTAAGCAACAAGCTGCCCGTATGGCAGCCTGGGGTGAAAGGTAGAATTAAACACGTTTCTCACCCAGATCAAAGTACTCACTTCCGCAGCCCTGCCCGGCTTGTTACGCGCAATGATTAGGAAATGCAGCGTAGACTAGTCCATTGCTGGCGGCCGGCGCCTTCCGAATTATGAACGTCATTGTCCAATCGTCCATATTTATTTATCACCCGGTTCACATTGTTTTTGAACATTAGTCCTAGAACAATGTGGTATCGGCAACCAGGTGGTAATCTCCAGTATCTAATTAGGGGTCGATGTATCACGCTCTTTTGGCCTCGAGGCCTGAGGTTGGGTTTAAGGTAATAGTTCAAGGTAATAGCTCACGCCAGTATCCCCACATGACCTTATTGATGTCCCGTATTGGCATTAGACCAGACTGTTTCTTGACGGTGGGGACCGTATAAAATGATGACAGCACGGACGCCACTTACCAGCAGCAAGAAACTCAGTGATTTACACACTCGAAAGTACAGGAACTCGATATGACCGCCACAACTAATTGCAACAGCTGCCAGGCTGCCTGTTGCCGAATGCAGGTCATGATAATCGATGACACCGGCATGCCAGAGCGCTTCATTGAAACGGATGCCAGCGGTGTTCAATCAATGAGAAGGCTCGATGACGGATGGTGTGAAGCACTGAATCGCAATACTTTCCTATGCGATCAGTATCTGGTTCGACCTACCATCTGCCGTCAATTTGAAATGGGGGGCTCCGATTGCCAGCGTACGAAAGTCGACATTACCGCGCCTTGGATCGGCGACTGATCTACTGGCGCGTATTTAGATCCACACGATATTTTCCCGACTTTATTAGCGACTCCCTAATCCAATAGATTTCCCAATGATCTCCTTCATGATCTCAGTGGTCCCACCATAGATGGTCTGTACGCGACCATCACGCCAAGCTCGGGCGATGTCATAGTCCTCCATGTAACCATACCCTCCGTGTAATTGCAGACACTGGTCGTTCATTTTTTTCTGCAACTCGGTCGTCCACCACTTCGCCATAGCTGCCTCTTCCGGCGTCAACTCTTTCCGGTTGTGAGCCATCACACAACTGTCTACAAAGGTTTGGCCGATTTTCATTTCGGTTGCCAACTCCGCCATAATGAACCGAGTGTTTTGAAACTCTCCAATCGATTGGCCAAACGCTTTTCTTTCTTTGACATAATCTAGCGTCAGGTTGAAGCTGTAGCGTGCTGCCGTGATAGCTGACATAGCGATGTTGAGACGCTCTTGGGCCAGGTTAAACATCATGTAATAAAAACCCTTATTTTCTTCTCCAAGCCGATTCGCCACGGGAACACTGCAGTCAGCAAAAGATAGTTCAGCCGTATCCTGACTGTGACGGCCAATTTTGTTCAGGTTATTACCCCGCGTGAATCCGGGCATTCCTCGTTCGATCACCAGCAGGCTCACGCCGCGATGGCCATCGCCGCTCGTACGAACCGCTGTCACCAGGACATCCGCATTGATACCATTGGAGATAAATGTTTTTCCTCCGTTGACGATATAACGGTCACCCTCCAAAGTCGCTGTCGTCGCTAGATTTCCTAAATCAGAACCCACGCCTGGCTCCGTCATGGCAATACCACCGATTAGTTCTCCCGAACACAACCCTGGCAGCCATTTTTGTTTCTGTTGTTCTGTACAGAACTCCAGGAAATACGGGATAACAATGTCGTTGTGCATCGCAATTCCCGACCCGGCGCTACCTACGCCTGCCAGTTCAAACTCTTCCATTAGGATCTGGTTATAACGGAAATCATCAATACCCACGCCGCCGTATTTCTCGTCTACCTGCGGCCCAAGAAAGCCTGAATTAGCAGCAGCAGTAAACATTGAACGATCGCATACTCCTTCCTTTTCCCAACGATCATTGTGGGGGGTTATCTCGGCCGCGGTGAAACGTTTGACCGCATCGCGAAACATAACATGCTCTTCTTCAAAATGGTCGCGCTGCATCACTTCTAACTCCTACTTAAGACTGCGATTGTTTGGCTGCAAGCCAAGTTAAATTTGTGTGCTCGGGTAAAGACATTACTGTTCGGAAAACTGTACAAATATTTCGCAAAATAGACAAGCCAACAGGCTGAAGACTTTGTTGAAATCAACCTCTGACGTCAAGGGCAATAAGTCAAAAAATACCACTGCTATTGGTTTAATGAATTCGCCACACGTGATGATGTTGACGTTCAGCGTCAATAGAACGCATGATGCTTTTTTAAACTCCAGAAACAGACCATGAATCTAGACGAATACCAGACAATCAAATTTGACCGGCGCGGCCGGGTGTTGAACATTACGTTCAACCTTCCAGATCAATTGAACGCAGTTAGTGCACGTCTCCATACTGAGATTTCCACTTTGTTTTACGATGTACAGCTAGACCCAGACAGCGATATCCTGGTGCTTACTGGCGCAGGCAGAGCGTTTAGTGCCGGTGGCGATTTTGAACAGATGAAAAAAGCAAACGCTGGCGAAGCTGCCAACACCACTGTGATTGAAAGCAAAAAAATGATTTTCGGCCTTCTGGATTTAGAAAAACCGATCATCGCTAAAGTGAACGGCCATGCAATGGGGCTCGGCGCAACACTGGCGCTATTTTGCGATGTGATATTTGCTGCTGAGCACGCACTTATCGCCGACCCTCATGTCAGTGTCGGTATCGTCGCCGGTGATGGCGGAGCAATAATCTGGCCCCAATTGATAGGCTACGCGCGCGCCAAACACTATTTGATGACCGGAGACACGATAAATGGCAAAGAAGCTGCGAACATTGGCCTGGTCAATTTTGCTCTGCCTGCGGAAGAACTCGACCAGGCTGTTGATGCCTACGCCGACAAACTTGCAGCCGGCGCGCAGGAGGCGATTCGCTGGACAAAAGTCAGCGCAAATATCGGCCTCAAACAGCTCGCACATTCCATTATGGACGTCGGACTAGGTTACGAGATGATGTCCATAAGGTCAGCAGACCATGCAGAAGGAATCGCCGCTTTCGAGGAGCGAAGAAAACCCGAGTTCGGAAAAAAATGAACAACTTGGGAATAGTCAGACCGGGCATTCTTCCAAAAGAAACTGACGAAGATAGTCTCAATTTTGCCGTTAAACCTGTGCTCGGAATCTGAGCAGCCCGAGCCAAGTGAGGAAACAGAATGTTACATCCACCGGCAGGCGCCGTTGCTGGTCGCCCGGTGGGTTTTTCAGGCGCCGATTCGCAGCAGCCACCAGCTTTTTTACTGCCAGGAGGGCTCAACCAGCGGTTCATTAACGCGGGGTTCACAGACTACGAAATCGGCTAACGCGCGGGGGGTAAAGCCCCACCCAAAAGAAATAAAAAAATTCCCATTTGGCGCAGCATTAATTTAGTAACGAATTATTACCTTTCCGGTATTCTTTCCGCTGTGCAAAAATTCGACGGCATTAACCGCGTCACCTACCCCTTCAAATATTTCTGGGTCTATGACGGGGTCCAATTCCCCATTGGCAACCAGATTTACCAGATATTGCAATTGTCCTGGCAGTTCTTCAGGCCAATGTGCGAATAGAAACGCTTTTATTGAAGCCGACTTCCACAATAATTTGTGATAAATCCTGGGCGCAGTGTGCTCCTGTGGACCACTCGTATATTCAGAAACGAAACCGCAGATCAGGATCCTGCCTCTAAGGGCAATATTGTCAACGCATGCATCGAAAGTCTCTTGACCGACCTGTTCAAAAACGAGGTCGATGCCATTCGGATATTCAGTGGATAAAACCTTACCCAGGTCTTCGTCCCGGTAAATTACAACCCTGTCACAACCTAGCTTGTTTAAAGACTCAGCTTTTTCTGCGGTACTGCACGTACCGATGACGTGACAACCCGCTAACTTAGCCAGCTGAATACACCAGGAGCCAACACCTCCGGCAGCTGCTGTTACCAACACTGTTTCACCCGCTTTCATCTCGCCTACGACATTCAATCCAACCGTGGCTGTCATGCCCGCGACTGCACAACCCATTATAGCCGGAGTACACTCAGGCACTTTCGTGAAAAAGCTGACGTCCCGACAAAGTAGCTCACTGTATGCGCTACCCAACTCCGGGCTCACGGCAAAGTCACCAAGCACAAACTCTGTAACCTCTGCCCCAATACCGATCACTTCACCGATTGACTCGCACCCTAGGTCAAACGGAAAATCCCCGTCCGAAAAATAGACACCTCCGGAAATGTTAACGTCGGAAGCGTTTACACCACCATATTTATTTTTGAGCAACACTTCTCTAGGCCCTGGCGTCGGTACTTCGACTTCGATGATCTCTCCTGCGTCTCGAAAGTCACGAGTGTATTTATTAGCAACAAGTTTTTTATAAGTTTCTTTCATTTTTTTGCCTTAGGATTAGCGTACCGAGCATCGGGTTGATAAATTTTGAGCCTAGCAGTTCATCTCAACGGCTCATTGCCCTGTTATCTAACTACAAAAAAATCGTGAAAACATCCAAAATAAATCTGACTGCGGTAGCTTGTGCTCCCTTATGAATAACCCGGTATTATCAAATGACCTCGACTGCAATCCGCGCCACATTAGCGATACACTTTACGAACCACAGTCTAGAAAAACTACACGGAGAGTCGCTATGTATGGTAATCGACACATCACACTTTGGTTTGCTCTGATACTTTGGCTAGCGAGCAACAACGCTTTGGCAGAGATCGCGGAATCCTATAAATGTAAGTTAAATCCAGGCATCACGCGAGACGAACTTCTCCAGGTTGGCGAGGACTATTTAGCGATTCAAAACGACGCTCAATACCACGACTTTCAGTTAACCATACTTTTCCCGAAATACGGCGCGGACACTTCGAGCGGGACCTTCTATTGGAATGGCGTATCTCCTAACATCGAAAGGCTAGAGGCTGCTGTTGCTATCTGGGAAAGTGCAGAAAATAAGGCTGTGCTGGAACGTTGGGTCAAAGTCGTTCAAGACTGCGAAAGCGCCACCCTGTTCGAGTCCATCACCATCGCTCAAAGAGTGAAATAATAGATATTCTGGTGCCGACCGCACTAAATCTAATCGATTGACGCTGCTCAGTGCTTAAACCTGAGGATGGTACTTCCTAGCCGGAGACCCTCAGGTCAAGCACGTTTTGGCCTTGCTTGTTAGCTTGCCGCAGCAGCTTCACCTTCTGCTATCAGTCGGTCGATCAGCCTGTGGTGCAAGCGAAGCCGCATTTCCTGATAATGCGCGAACTCAACTTTTCCAGTGCCGCTGGCACGAAGGCCCTTTTGAACCCAGGGCAAATTGATCGCATCCTGCTCAAAAACGACCGCCAGACCCTCGCCCATCGTTTCCCCGGCCAGCGTTACCGGTTCATCAAAATCCAGATGCATAATGGGTACAGGCTTGGGCCGCGGTCCATCCTTGGGTACCGGTCGAAGGATAACGATATCCATAATAGAGCTTTCAGGATCTAAACCGTTGGGCCGAAAACGATAGACAGTATTCTGATAGAAACCACCCCAAAAACTCATCGACGGTGCAACGTTGTACATCAATGAATCTGTAAACTCGGCGTCGCCAGCATCACTGTAATCTACTCCCGTGACTGCTGATAATTGCTCACGCATAATCTGAGCTGCATAGGCTCGGGCACTCATGCCCTCGGGCACTAACAACCTTGAGTCATTATCGACATCATGCTGGCCAGAGCCAAAGAAGGCGTCAAAGATTTCCTGTGGGCTTAAGGACTCTTCCACATGCGGGCTTTGCACTCCATGGGCACATATTTGTCGACCGACATACTCGCTTGGATGATCGTATTGCGTGTTAATGTCGGCGGTCATTGGCAATCCTTGCGGGTGCGTACCAACAACATGATGGGTTTCCATGAAGGCTTCTGTGGTAGCCTTCCAGTTGGCTCGTATCTTCTTGCTGACATGAACCGCCTTATAACGGTCTTCAAGTGCATACCGTGAAAAGTGTTCTGGAATAGGTCCGAGAACCTCCTCCAAAGAGGGCGCATTATGGTCCATGTTTATGAAAATAAATCCGCCCCAGGTTGAAACTCGAACTTCGGGCAGGCTGTTGTCGCTTTCCTCCCACTGAGGGGCATCCCAGGCAAAAGGATTGACTTTTAATGAGCCATCCAAATTCCATGCCATGCCATGGAATGGGCAGCGGAACGCTTTTGCACCAGCACCGTCACACTCAACCAATTGACGCCCACGATGAAGGCATGAATTATAAAATGCTTTTATCTCGTTATTACTGGCGCGGACGATTAAAAACGAATAGCCCGCAACATCGAACACAACATGATCACCGGTCTCTGGAATTTCTTCTTCCCTAGCGGCCCACTGCCATACACGCGGCCAGACATAGTCGACTTCTTTTTGGAAAAATTCGGGGTCGTAATAACGCGAAGTGTCGTAGGACTCCAACACCTCTGATGGATTGACACCTTCGCGATAAAAATCGGGAGAACCCACTGCGTCGGAGTCTAATATGTCCTCATAGCTTTCAGCTGGGTGCCGTCCTGGTGCGAATGAAGTTTCCTGGTTTGTCAATTTTTGCTCCTCGTTTTTTTTGTTCCAGATTGGAATGTAAGTCTTCTTTTTCTGACTAGAGTAAACCACATAAGTTGTTTTGAGTGCAGAAGGCGTTAATCAAGGCGCTGAATAGACCCTGGCCTCCCCTGCCGATAATAGCTTCAATCGCATTGCATTAAAATGTCGGTTCAGGTGTTTTATAACGCCCAATAATCTGCTGGGTTCTGGACGGAATTTCACTTGTGTTTCCCACCTCGCGGGCATCAGTTTTAAGAACTGACGTGACAACATGAATCAGAAATATCTGTCGCCCCTGTCCACTTTTTGCCCAACATCGGCAGATATATAACCCCTCTGGCGGTCTTGTCATACAAAACTACACCTTTCATACTAGACGCTAGTCTATTATTTAATGTTTATGGATTTTCTATGAGTGACTTAAACACATTCCGACAGGAAACACGCACTTGGCTGAACGAAAATTGTCCTGCGTCGTGCCAAGGCGATGACAATATCCTACCCGACATACTGTGGGGGGGACGACGCCAGATCATCGAAGAGCCTGATGTCCAAAGCTGGATGGATCGCCTGGTTGCGCAGGGTTGGACAATCCCAAGTTGGCCTAAAGAATATGGCGGCGGAGGTCTTTCTTCTGAACAGAGCAAAGTGCTGGCTGAAGAGATGAGTGCCATCGGCACCTACTCGCCGCTTTACTCCTTCGGCATTAGCATGCTTGGGCCTGCACTGCTGGAATACGCCACCGAAGAACAAAAACGTGAGCACCTACCCAGGATCGCTAGTGGCGAGATCCGCTGGTGTCAGGGATACAGCGAACCCGGCTCTGGATCAGATCTTGCAAGCCTGCAGTGCAAGGCAGTTAAGGACGGTGATGATTACGTCGTCACTGGTCAAAAAGTCTGGACTTCCACTGCCGATGTCTCTGACTGGATCTTTTGTTTGGTACGAACAGACTCTGATGCTCCGAAGCACGAAGGCATTAGTTTTCTGCTTATTGACATGGCGTCTGAGGGCGTCATGGCACGACCTATCGTATTGTTATCCGGCGCTTCACCTTTTTGCGAAACATTTTTTGATGGTGTTCGGGTACCCATCGCCAACAGAGTGCACCATGAGAACAAAGGCTGGTCAGTCGCCAAGGCCTTACTGCTGCACGAACGCACCATGTTGGCTGGAGGCCCTGGTCGCGCGCCTGCTTCAGACGAAAAGCGCACGCTGATCGAGGTCGCACGAGATTCAATGAACGCACCGACCGGCCCACTGCCGGACAACGCTGTTCGCGCCGAGATTGCACAAACCGAAATGGATCAAATGTGCTACGCCGCAACCTTGCAAAAGGCTCAGGATGCCGCCAAAGCCGGGAAAGGTATGGGACCTGAAGGCTCCATGTTTAAGCTTTATCTTAGCGAACTGGGACAACGCGGCGCGGACCTTCGACAGCGGCTTAATGGCGCAGATGGCTTGATCTGGGACGGTGATGAATTCCACGCTGAAGCCAAAGAATCGACGCGCGAGTGGCTGTACTCTCGCGCCTCGACAATCCTTGGTGGCACTTCTGAAATTCAGCTCAACATTATTACCAAGCGAGTGCTTGGATTGCCGGAGTAGAGCATGACCTTAGTACTCAACGAAGAACAACAGCAACTTAAAGACAGCGCCAAAAGTTTCGTCGATGACCGGTGGCAATTGAATCAACTTCGGCAGAACCGGGCATCCCCGAAAACTGGCGCAATCGATACAGCGTTATGGCAGCAAATGGTAGAGCTAGGTTGGGCAGCGATTCCTTTCCCTGAGGAATTCGGCGGGCTTGGCCTCGGCTACGCCGAACTCGGGATCGTGATGGAAGAAGCTGGTCGCAAACTCTTGATATCACCACTACTGTCATCTGTTGTGCTTAGTGGCAGCGCTATCGAACTCGCCGGTAACAATGATCAGAAAGGTGAGCACCTGCCAAAGATCTGTGACGGCAGTGGCCTGTACGCTATGGCATACCAGGAGACTTCACGACACGAGCCTGCAAACGTCCATGCAGCACTCACTAAAAGCGCCGAAGGCTATCAATTAACCGGGCACAAACAATTGGTGATCAATGGTGGCTCCGCTGATCATCTAGTCGTCGTCTGCAGATCATCTGGTGAGGCCGGTGACCGGGACGGCCTATCCCTGGTGTTGGTTAACAGTTCTGCAGCGGGGGTGTCCATCGCCAACAACCTGCTGCTGGACAGCACGCCTTCTGCCAACATTACCTTCAAAGGTGTACGAATTTCACCAGCGGATGTCCTGGGCGAGATTGGCAATGCGTCTGAGGTGCTGGATGAAGTTTATGCGCGCGCCGCGATCGCTTTGTCTGCCGATATGCTCGGAGGGATTCAATCTGCGTTCGACATGACCCTTGAATACCTGAAGGTAAGAGAACAGTTCGGTGCTAAAATCGGCACTTTCCAGGGTCTAAAACATCGTGCAGGGCGCTGGTTCTGTGAAGTGGAACTCAGCCGTGCCATTGTGCTCAAGGCGCTTCGAAGTGTTGACAGTGCCAGTAGCGATCTTGCGCGGGTCTCTAATGCCTGCAAAGCTCGTTGCACAGCGACTTACCAGCTATCCGGTAAAGAAGGTATACAGATGCACGGTGGCATTGGCGTAACAGATGAACACGACATCGGCCTGTACTTCAAACGGGCGCGCGTGACAGAGATTTTGCTAGGCGATGCGAGCTTTCACACGGATCAGTTCGCGACCGCGAGTCGTTACTGAACTAATGTTAACCAGGGGCCGAAAGGCCTCTGTACGGGCCTGCCAGATAACCACCATTCCCAAGGCGCAAAAGCTTCGGTTAAGGGCAAACTATCCGCTTGGGGGGAGGCATATCCATCGTGACATCGTTCAATAAACCCGACGCCTGCGACACTTTCCGCTTCCAACTAAATTCTTCAATCTAACGAGATTAACAAGGAACTACATTTCAGCTGACCTGTTGGTCGTTATTTAACACAGAGCATATCGGTACATACTTGAATCGTTAAGGACTCAGTCCGCTGATGATTCTCTCGATGAGAGAGCCGAAGGCTGATCGTGGGTCCCCTGTTTCACCAAAAAGGAATACCCACCGAAGGGTTGCTCAAATTTATGGGGGTGACTCAAATCGAGTTGGCGGCGGTAACCTCCAGCAGGTAACCGGCCTTTGTGACCTAAAGGCTTCGCAAAAAGCGAATCATTTGCCGCGCCACAAATATCCATTCCCCGTAGAGGTGTAAGAAAGCAGAAAAGTCCGCTCTCGCTTAATTTCATTCAAGGCAGGCTGCAGCGCGATGTGCCGAGGGTCATCTCGATGGGTTATTGCGGCCTGTTCATTGCCAAAAGCGGCAACGAACAACATATCTCCAGCCTTAACGTCCGGACCACGGTCAGCATCGCGAAGCGCGAGACCACCACTGTAGATCAGCGTACCAGGTTCAGCTTCCCTACAATAATCAGCATGCGCACCCGTCACTTCGATATAACGTTGCTGCATAGCAGCATCACTAAAGCGTGTGCCAATTAACGTGATCGTGACGCCCGCGTCACTCATAGGTTCAGCCGCTTGCGCTCTGTCCCACCAGCCATAACCTTCAATATCGGCAAATTGATTACTCATCACGCGCCGTCTGGTCATGCTGCGCTCACCCATCGTTTCCATCAGGATCCCGTGTGCAGGACGCGCGACATGTGCATCAATACTGGACTGACCCTGGGCATAGCGTTCAAAGACAAGCACGTGGCTTTCATCCTGCAACGAACGGGCAGCCTCGTAGGCACTGGTGCCGGGTTCACCCACCAGCGCGTCCTGCCCTCTACTCTGCCAAACATCGAGCCACTCGTCGACGGTCGTTGTTTCGGTGCGAACTTGATATTCGACCAGTGCTGTCAATGGAGAATCACCAATGCTCATATTTTGTGTACCTATATTTTGTGTACCTATATTTTGTGTACCTATATTTTGTGTAGCTATATTATTTTTTTGCCTATGGTTGTCTGCAATGGTGGCATGCTTTCTACTAGCGATAAGTTAACCGACCCGTTGATCGCATGTCGAGCTGAATAACACCTATCAAGAACATCTATCAAGTGCATCTATCAAGTGCCCGTGTCATGAGCATCGGCTTAGAGCCAATTTAGGACACAAAATTCCAAGTCAAATGGTTGACCAATGTGGGCGAATTTTCATGATGACAAATTTGGTGCTGCTTGGGTCACACCAGGCATCACGATATGCCGATATCGCTTCGTATAAGACTCGCTGAGTTTTCTTGTCGCACTACACAAAAGTCACGTAAACAAGGTATCCAGCATTAGGACTGCATGCTATTGCATCCACGAGAGATAACTAGCGGGTCGCGGCATTCAATTTAACTCTTTGAAATTAAGCCACGGCAACAATGGTTTATGCGCTGTCTACCGCCGTTTGTCGTGGTGACCATGTTGATATATTTCAACTTCCTTGCCAATCGTGCCGTCCTGCGGGGTAGGCTTCTCAACATTTGAACTCGCTTTTAATTCATACCCCGCGATACTCAAAAATAAAAAAAACAATCCCCAAACTGTATTGGTAATTTTTTTCATGTCAGTCCTCTCCATGAGTCGATGACTTTCTATGAGCTCCATACGAACGCTACCTCAACGTCAAGCTACCTCAACGTCAAGCTACCTCAACGTCAAGCTACCTCAACGTCAAGCTACCTCAACGTCAAACGCAAAAATTGTGCCAATCCTGCCAAGCCCTAAGCGCGCTTGTTTAAGACAAACTTATATCGTTGATTGAATCGGACTGCGCAAATTCAGTTGCAAATTACAACTCAGGACGCGAGGAATAGGCAAATTGCTAAAATTGAGGGAGGATACCGCACGCTAGTGAAAGGCCTTGCCAAAGATTAGCCCGGTGAAGGGTTGCTTGCATCCAGCCCACTAGGACCATCGTCAGCGGACTGACAGATTAACAGCCTTCGTCACCGATTCATCAATCGCCCCATATACCGCGATGAAACGTCTGGGATTAGCTAAAACCGAGTTTACGGATAATGTAGGGCAGTTGCCTTTCGTTGCCTTTCGTTGCCTTTCGTTGTGTGCCGGGCTGAAAGAAGCGCTGCTAGTGATCGTTAGCTAAAAAAATTCATCCTCCGAGAGACTGACAGGCAGTTCCATATTGAAAAGATCCGCCCCAACTTCAGCCGCTCCAATAACCTGCGCTGACATACTGACCGTAGTAGCGGACTGTAGTGGACTGTAGTGGACTGTAGTGGACTGTAGTGGACCGCACAGAACCATCAGGACGCCAGCCTTCCAACAGGAGTTTGCCACAGGACTTATCGGCCTGCAGGCCCACATCGAGTTTCTTACCTGCCAAGGGGTCATTCCAGTGGCCATGAGCATTCGAGGTCAGACGGGCAAACCGAGCGGGAAAATCATCGACTTCACGAGCAGACATGGGCGGATCCTTGAATCCAACAAATATATTCCGCCAGATTCCATTTTCTCCTAAGGGGTGCAGCTCAATTGTGTCAGGCTTGCCAGGACCCTCCATCAACTTATGCACCCAATCCCGGTCAATCTCTGAAGGGCGATCTGTATTCTTGTCGTTGTAAATAGGTTCGCTCGTGTAACCCATCTCAATGACGAAAATTGAATCCGCTTTGTCGAATATTTCATCAAAACAGCGAATGCCGGCTTCATCGCCTTTCTGAGCCATGACCCATTGGACCCTAGCAAAAGTCGATATCACATCGTAGTGTTTTGTAGCGGTCGTTAAATACCTAGCAAGTCCTGCTGCGTGTAAGTTACGGCTTGGGCCTTGACAAGGGCAAACTGCGAAGCCCACTTAATAAAAGCCTCACTGACATCAACGCCCAGGGCAAGAAACCTCTTTGTTGTCATGCCATTAGCAAAAAATCTTGAGCAGCACCCCAGGTCGACAAAAGAAGGCTGCTCGACAGCAGCCTTGATCTTTTTGCTGACCACTTCACAGAGAAACACTGCATCTAGAATAATATTCAATCTGGCCATACAGTCCTCACGAACAGGACCCCATCTATTCATTTCAATGTCAAAAAATGGTTGGGAGGTATCGGGATCACCCGGGAATTGTTTGGATTATTTGACGACTTCTAGCAGGCAATTAACTTCAAGATTCATAGGTTCCTAATAGGAACGTTTACAAGGGTGTGTGGGGTAAATCAGATCGTGTGGGGTAAATCAGATCGTCTTTGTAGACAATGTGGGCTGATGCATCAGCGCCGCAGATACAAGCGACCTTTCAACACTGGATTACCCTTTCGAAGACAGAGCAGGTGCCTTTGGAACCCATCTTCAGCATCGGCGCGCCGCGCTTGAAGGCCCCTGTTATGAACTGGGCTGTTGGTCAGCACCCAAATATTCAGGTCATGCCAGAAACTGCCTGGATCATTAACGACATCACAGGCGCTTTTTCGGCTTTTAACCGAGGCTCAGAGAGGCGGCGATTTTTACACCTGTCGATTATCAATTATCCGCTCAAAAGATTTCTGGCGCACGTCGCATCGAATGTCAACGCTATCGTCGGCGACGCGCATGACCATAGTCAGCGCTTTTATGGTGACTACGGGGAAAAGGGTATTACCCTTAATCCTGCAAACCCGAATGCATCTTTACAGGTCAAGCGATCAGCCGACGAACCAAAATGCCGATGGATCGACAGCACACCACTAAACACAAATTATGCATGGGAACTCGCTCAAGTTTTTCCGAAGGCAAAATTCATACACAACCTTCGTAAGCCCGACGATGTCGCTCTTTCACTGGAAAATTTCGACGCGGCTGGCGCCAGCCCGAAGACCCTGAAAGAAGGCCCTTAAAGAAGGCCTGACTACCTGGACTCATCACACCGAGGATCCATGGCTTGCAGAAAAAGCGCTAGGCGCTGAGTGGGTCTTTAGACTTCAGTTCGAGCGAATAGAACAAGCACCAGAGCCACTAATGCATGAACTGTTGTACTTTCTGGGCGAGCCCTTTCACTGCGCCTGCGTGGAACCCTTGTCTACCAAGACCAATTCTTCAAAGGTTGACAGCAAACGCGCTGACCTTGCGTCTAGAATTTCACGAACTCGGCACTAAAAGCGAGAATCGCAACTCTTTCTGTCCCCGACATGCCCGTGTGAACATCAGATCAAACGCCTGCCTATGGAGTTTTGGAAGGGCGGTTTGAAGCTTCCTTGCAACAACACAACGGGTGGGGTGATTTGCTACATCGATGACCCAGGCAGCACGATTAAAAAACTGGCTCCCGAAGATGTCCTGGCTTTGGATGAAGCTGAAGCTTCATGGGCCGCCGAAAACCGCTAGCGCCTTGCCTTTCAATATTAGTGTTAATTGGTCTATCGGCGCCCGTGATTTACGGCATCGGATATTGAAGATTATGGACCCGTTTTAATTAGCGCCTGAGGGCTGTCAAACACGATATGCGACATCCTTGCCTGGGCCGTGAAATGTCTCAGCCGCCGGATAATTAGATCCTTACCGCTGGGGTTTTTAGGTCACTCAAACAATGCTTCGTTAATCCCCGCCTGGGTCATTCCGGGCTCCGGACTTGGCTTCACGGTATCGAGTTGAGCAATGATCGCCTCGGACAGCTCAGTGGCACTCATTTCGTTTGGAGATAAAACCGTAGCGACACCAACACGATCCAAATCAGTCGCATTGGCGAATTGGTCGGTCGAAAAAGGTAACACCAGCTGTCGCACTCCAGCGCCAAGGCACTCTTGCACGCTGTTGTTTCCACCATGGTGAATGGCCAGGTCTGCATAGCGAAGCATTGCCACTTGCGGCAGCTCCCTAGAAACGACCCAGTCGTCAGGTACCGTGCCAAGATCGTGTTTCGGCATTGAACCGATTGCCATTGCAGCCCTCGCACCCACCTTACGAAGCGCTTCGGCAACGCGCGCAAGGACATCAACTCGGTGCGATAAAAAAGTTCCAAGAGCAACGTAAATTTGTGGCCTGTTGTCTTTTTTATCGCGCCAGGCGTCCATGTTTTCAGGCAGCGTTTCCTCTCTCACAAGCGGGCCTACGAACCGATGATCTAAGCTTAACTCCGCTGACCGCAGCGCACTATGGTAACGCGAGACACTATTATAAAGCACCCGTCGACCATGAACTCTGAAGGCGTCTTCTACCGGCGGACGCTCAGGCGCCACCATCGCTAGGGCGCTATTCCAACGATCAGTAAAGGCGGCAGTTACGGTGTCCGCGAGCCGCTCAACCTCGTTGAGTTGCACATTGTCGGGACGCATGCACGCTGGCCACTCAGCAGGAATTCCGTAGCGTTCCTTACCCACCGGTAGCTGGCTAGGATGACCAGGCACCAGTGTCATGAAATCCTCCCCGATGGCATACATTGCCAAAGTTGATCCGAAGGATACATGGTCGACCAACACCTCTGCGGGTTCGAGATCTTGATACAGCGCAGTGACGGAACCCACCACCTGCTCAGGTTTCCACAGCAAATCCACTTGCCTTTGCATCGCTTGATATCGAATCGTGTCAAGCGGCCCCTGCCGAGTGGCTGCCAGAAAGCGATCGATAGAGGCATTCCTAGTCACAACACCGCTATTCGAACTCGCAGCGAGATTCAGCTCACGCCACTCGAACCCCTCGACTTTCACTCGTGAACGTAAGCTGTGACCTGTCGCAATCACGACCCGCCGGCCGGCCTGCTGTGCCGCTCGAGCCATTACGGCCAACGGACCATAATGGGACGCGTAGTCAGGGCTGATAACTAGCAACGTCATCTGTAGGACGGTTCCGCCTGGTAGACGCTGACCAGCTGTGATGCCATTGCCGCTATCGAGTAACGCTCTTCTACCAATGTCTGGGCCCGCTTGACCCGACCGGGAAGGTTGACGAGATTTATGCCATGTCGTATTCCTGCCGCAAGATCGGCGCCTGGATCAACAAGAACGCCTGTATCACCATGCACCACGTAGGTGGGCGGTCCACCGGTACTCGGTGCAATCACCACCAGCCCTGCGGCCATGGCCTCGATCAAGGCAAGGCCGAACTCTTCCTTCAACGCCCCATCAACGTATAAGCCACCCTTGGACCAGAACCCAACACGCCCTTGAACGGTGGCTACGAGCAGCCTAGCAACATCGGCTCGCGGCCTACCACCAAGAAGTACAAGGCCCTCCCGGAGCGGACTTTCCAACGGGATTACCTGATCTATGGCATTAAGCACCGTTTGCTCAGTCTGTGTCGGATTAACCAGGTCACCGCCGACGAGCACAAGGTTGTAACGTGAATGAATAAGTGGATCGGCAGCCCACGCTGCGGCAACCCTTTCCATCCCTTTAACGGGATTAAAACGACCAATACTAAGCAGGAGGGGCAAATTCCGACGACTTTTAGGAATCCGACCAGCGAGCTGGAGAAGAATATCTGGCTGCTCTTGAGTTTCTTTTTCTCCGCAGTCGTAGGTTCTCTCTGCCCGACGAATCAGATCGACATCGATCCCTTCTGACACCACCGCCACCCGTTGACCATAACGGCGAGAATCAATTCCGAGCACGTCGAGCAGTTCGCCAGGTTTCGCGCGCGGAAACAAGACCAAACGATTCGCGCGTTCGGCCAACCTCTCGACTAGCCGTGCCCGGAACCACAAATGCTCCCTGGCGCACAGTTGAAGAAATTTATCCTGATCAAGTTCACCGCGTGACTGCAGCGAGTGAATCACATTGTGCGGATCTGGGGCCGCACTAAAGCATACCGGAATACCCAACGCTTCAGCCACCTCCGCCCCGGCGAGCGTGCCGGCATCGGCCATACGAAGATGCAGCATGTCGATTGGAGCAGCTTCCTGCATCACCCGGCGAAGCCCACGCTTGATCGCTGGAAGGTGCTCCCAGGCAGCATCCGGGGTTTCTGCAGGACGACCATGGTCTCCGACCGTAATCATGGCGTAAGCCAAGGCGCTGTCTTTTAAATAACCAGGGTTGCTTAGGCTGTCAGCTAAAGTCCCGCGACCGATAGTAAGCACATGGTCGACTTCTGGACGGCAGGCCAAGGCCTCACCCAGCGACACCAGCAGGCTGGCCACGCCACCTGTATCACCAAGACCACCACGGCTAAGCTCTCCGTCCAGTCCGGCCGCCAGCACAAGCTGAGCGATTCGTAACCCAGCGTTACTACACTGCGCCGGTGGTGCTTTAAGTACTTCTAAATCGCTTAACGCCAGAGCGGCATGAATGCCGATCACGTCTTCGGCGCCGGCGAGTCTTTTCAAGGTTTCCCGGCTATTAGACCCGGGTCGATCACCCAGAGCACCAATTGCCGCGATTCGCGCCGCCAATGCCTCCCCGGAATCTGCAGCAAGCCGAACTAAGAGTTCATTTGATTGCTTTAAAGAACCCAAAAAGTCAACAAGGCGCGCGCGAACATGGCCGTCGTCGACACTTTCTAACGCGCCCGCGAGGTGAGCCCTGATCCCATCAGGGCTAGCGGTCGACCATCTGCGTAACGTCCGAAACGCGTGCATCGAGTCTATCCCGCCAACAGCAAGCTGTTCGACAAGTGGCCCGAAGGCAGATGCAATAGGCTTTCTTCGACCCAGCAGCCAAGTGGCATGACGCCTGACCAGTTGAAATGGGTGTGCCAGAAGCGCTATAAGTTGCTGGTCAGCGCTGCGATCCTTAACGGCGGCGAGAGACTCCATTACTAGCAGACTCGGAAAGGCTCCCCCTTCGGAAAAGGACTTTAAATCGACCATCAGACCCCGTGGATCCGCAGAGCGGCTAGCAATACTTGCAAGCTGAGAAGAACGCGTCAACACCCGTACAAAGTCGTCACTCCTCATCAAAAACTCAAACTCGACCAACAATTGGCTATTCGACAGGACCCCGCATTCGTCTTTGCGCACGTAGCTCTCGTGATTAGAAACCTGAATCAGGCTCACAAAATCCGCCCACAACGAACGACAGTTAGATACTTGGACATTTTTTAGCTTCTTTTAGATTGGATGGAGTTCCCTACCCGTGTCTATCGATAGGAACCCCACCTTTAGATTAAAATTTTGGTAGATAGTAGCCTTGTACGTCAAATGTCGATAAGCAGATCAAACAACAGCACCGATAAATTAAAATCCTATCCCGTAAAAGTCAGGCTCGTAGCCTCGAACAACCGCGTGAGCTCAGCCGAAGATAATCAGGGCTGACCCAACTTCCTTTCCATTGCTTCACGCCCGGACACTTTCCCTATCGGGTTTCACCGCAGGAGGAACAAAAGCCTAGACGAGAGTCTGAAAATTAACCGAAAGTGTTTCGGGGTTGAAACGACAAGGGTTAATTGTCGTGCCACGGATCTCGCCAGGTTGAGCTCCGCAGCTTTCGCGACACCCTGTGCTAAATGCTGCTTGATGAGTGGAACCTCGCACCGCCTAACGAAGAGCTTGCTTCGCGTCTCATCAGCGGGCGGCTGATTGCCGTGGATGGGGGACAGTCCAACGTGCGCTGTAACGACACCACTGTTCGAGCCACCAGGATGATATTGCCAGCATAAGCATCCCGTATCGACCGCGATATTGCCACCCAAGATCAGGCATCAAGCTATTGCAGCAACTTCAAAACGGCGAATATCACGATCAACAACCCCAATGGTAAGCCTGCTCATCGAGTTTTAGCGTCCATAGCGGCTATATAGGCGTAGGTCATGGCAGCGCCAATCGTCCCGCCGGCGCCGGGATAGTAGTTACCCATCACCGATGCTGAGCTGTTGCCTGCGGCATAGAGACCCTGCACTATCGTCCCATCGTCGCGAACCACTTGTGCGTGTTCGTTGGTTAGCAATCCGCCTTTTGTACCCAGGTCACCCGCCTTTACTTCCATGGCGTAAAAAGGCGCCTTTGCAACGGTCCCCAGACAGGCGTTAGGCTTGTGACTAGGGTCACCCGCATAAAGATCAAATGCACTTTCACCTTTTTGAAAGTCTTCATCCTTGCCGGCTATGGCCATTTCATTGAACCGGGCGACAGTTTGTCTAAGGCCATCGGCATCTATGCCGGTTAACTTAGCCAAAGCTTCCAGCGTATCGGCCCGCTTCACATAACCGTTCTCGATATGCCTCTCAGGCGTAACCCCTGGCAGCAGGCCACCAATCGCATACCGGCTACGAAACTGCTGATCAAAAATGATATACGCAGGTGGCGCAGTATCCTCAAAGATAAGCCGGCCTAGCTCATTATAAGGTCTGGCTTCATTCGCAAAGCGCTGGCCACGTGCGTTAACGATCATCATGTGTGGCAGACCACGTTCAAACACAATAATGACAGGTGCGCTGTCTGGCGGCAGGGCGGATGGCATCCACCACATGTCATCCATAAGATCCATCGCTGCGCCAATTCGAGCGCCTGCATTAATGCCGTCTCCAGTATTACCGGGCGAACCAGAAGTGACGCTGCCTGTATTCCAATCGCTTCCGCCTTTGTCGCCAAAGAACTGTTTTCGCATAGCAGAGTTGCGCTCAAACCCACCCGCCGCCATCACTACACCTTTTCTTGCACGTATGTTGACCCTCGCACCATCTTTTGTGGCACGAACACCCACGACAACCCCATCTTTTAGCACTAAGTCTTCCAGCGGTGTTTCTAGCCATAATGGCACATCTTTTTTTTGCAGAGTAAGGCGCAACCAGGCAATGAGCGCCCTGCCGCTGGAAAGGTGCTCTCGCCGAGCTAGCTTGTTCCAAAGATTACGCGGGAAGAATTTCCAGACCTGTAACAGCCCGAGGGGATTGGCGCGAAAGAATGCCAGTCGCCGCAGTTCAGTCACGGAACCCACAACACCACCCGGCACCGCAAGGTTCGACTTTCGTAATTTGTCATAGTCGTTAATCCGCCGCCCCGAAATCACTTTAGGATCAATCGACCGGCCGCCTTTAGAGCCACCTGGCGTTTCCGGTCGGTAATCGGGGAAACCATGGACCAGGTTGAATTTTAGCTCACTGTTAGCCATTAAATAGTCGGCCATTTCAGGCGCACGATCGACAAACGCCCGCAGTTTGCTTTCTGCCACGCGTTGGCCAATATTATGTTTTAAATAGGTCAGCGCATCGTCTGGATCGTCATCAATGCCTGCCTTCGCCATTAACGAATTATTCGGTACCCACGCAACCCCGCCAGATAACGCCGTTGTGCCGCCATAGAACGCTTCTTTTTCAAGTACGATCACCTCCAGCCCCTCATGATCGCCAACAATGGCAGCGGTCAAACCGGCGGACCCCGTGCCAATGACAATGAGGTCTGTTTCAAAATCCCAACTCACAGTATTCACCTCTATCCCCCCGGTAACTTGACGGATTTACGCTATACGATTCAGCACTTTTCTATCACGACTGTCATAGGATTGACGGTTGAAGTCAAGCGATGGCTATAGCGCAATTGTCGTCCGCGACCCCAGCTATAATGGCCGAAGAAAGCCACAAAAAACTGTTTACTTCGCCCTATCACCCAAAAGTCCTTTAGATAGAGTTGTAGGTTGGAGAGCGACCGGTTAATTTAACTCCGCTCAACAGGTGGCATAGCCCCTATCGACAATCCTTCGGATAGCACTCAAAATTGACTCAGGTACCTTATTTTTATTGACGAGTATTTTATTGACGAGTATTTAATTAAGCGATTCGGCGCCTATAACATCAAAAATACAGGCAGGCTTTTTCTGGATGGCGCGTCCTCTCAGTTTCTTGTGGAACTGAATAAGTCTGTTTTCGGGCTGATCCGCTTTTACTGGATCACTAACAAAAATTCTTATCCTCTGCACAGGAACATCTAAATGGAAATAGCAAATATCTTTCAAACCTGGCTACAAGGTTCGGTAAAAGACGACCGTGCGTGTCGTCGTATTTTCGACAGCATCGACCTGGACGGTTCGGGGACTATTTCTCTAGACGAGCTTGACGCTGTTTTTGACTCCCTTGACGAGCCCGTTGAAAAGCATGAAGCCGCATCCCTAATGGCTCGGCTAGATGAAGACAAGAATGGGCAAATCGATTACGAGGAGTTCAAAAGCTTCATTCTTCAGCTCACGTCTTTCGACAAGCATCACCAGGACAGTGATTTTCAAAAAGCTTACGACAAGTGGTGGAGCAGCCAGAGAGTCAAGGGAGCGCAAGCATCGTCCTCTGATGAGGTAAACGCGGGCAAAGTACTACTTCCTACGAACATCAATCCCTGCGTGCGCAAGGTACAGTACGCTGTTCGCGGAGAACTCCTGATGCTGGCCGAGCAAATTGCCGAAGAGTTGCGACAAGGAAAGAAAAAACCGTTCGAAGAGGTACTTTTTTGCAACATCGGAAATCCCCAAGCGGTGGCACAACCGCCCATCACTTTTTACCGGGAGGTACTCGCCCTATGTGATCATCCGACGCTGATTAACCATCCCGACGCGAACAAAATATTCTCCATAGACGCCATAAAACGAGCCAAGCAGATAACGGAATCAATCCCCGGGGGTACAGGGGCATATAGCCATAGCCAAGGAGTGGTGTCGATTCGCCAGAATGTCGCCGATTTCATCACCAAGCGGGATGGATTCCCTTCGTTAACAGAGGATATCTTTCTCACCAACGGCGCATCGTCCGGCATCGCACTATTGCTTCAGGTGATGCTCGGCCGCCCGGAGGATGCCATGCTGGTGCCGGTCCCCCAATATCCCATTTATAGCGCGCTCACCGAACTAGCGGACGGCAAAACTTCGGGCTACTACCTGGATGAAGACTCCGGCTGGGGCTTAAAACCTTCCGAACTACAAAACGCTCTCGACAAGGCCAAAGATAAAGGTCTGAACCCGCGTGCTATGGTGGTCATCAACCCGGGAAATCCGGCGGGTCAATGCCTTTCAAGGCAGGTGCTCGAGGATATCGTGCGCTTCTGCAAGGAGAATCGATTGGTTCTGCTCGCAGACGAGGTCTATCAGGCCAATATCTACAGTAAAAAGAATTTCATCTCCTTAAAAAGCGTCGTGCGCAGCCTTGGTAACGCTTTCGACGATTTTGAGTTCATCTCGTTTCATTCCACGTCCAAGGGGCTGATCGGAGAGTGCGGCCGTCGCGGGGGATATATGGAGGTTTGCGGACTACATCCCCAGGTAAAAGCGGCCATGATCAAGCTGGCCAGCATTTACCTTTGTCCCAACTTGGACGGGCAGGTAATGACCCAGCTGATGACAACACCGCTGGACGAAGACTCGCCGTCTTACCAGAACTTTAAAAAGGAAGAAGATGCCATCTTCAGCTCGCTCCAGAGAAAAGCAGCCATGGTCTACGACGTCATGGACAAACTGGAGGGGGTTTCCTGCCAACGGTTGGAAGGCGCAATGTACGCCTTCCCGCGCATCTCGCTCCCCGCAGGGGTGCTTGACGAAGCTGCAGCCCAAGGTATTGCGCCGGATAGCCACTATTGTCGCTCCTTGCTGTTGTCCACCGGCATCTGCACAGTCCCGGGTTCCGGGTTCGGACAAAAGCCGGGAACATTCCATATCCGGATGACCTTTCTGCCCGAGCAAGATGCTTTGGGAAAAGCCCTGTTGCGTCTGGAAGAACATCACCGCGACTACCTGGACCGCTACCGATAACGTCATTGAGTCGACTCATCAACTGTTATGGTGCGTTTAATAGCGCAACGGGAACATTCGCTAATCAGCCCTGCCAGCAATGATGGCGGAACCATACCGGATTTCCAACGAGCGGAAATCTGGCCCGTGCGTGTCATCATGTCTTACGTTTATGATCGCGGTACTTCTGGCTTAGCGTCCCAGTTCTGCGGGTACGGGTGCAAGCCGGAGGAAAAGCATCTCCTACATCGATTTCCATCAACAGCAAAGGATGTGACATAAGAGCCCTGTGCCTGACCTACAAAGGAACCTGCGAATTGCTCAGTGATCAGGAAACAAAAGACTGGCTCCTGTCCAATCGGGCAAAACGGTTGCATAGTAGCGATAAACAAGCAGAAAGGGCTTTAGCCAGACTCAACCACACACCCAATCGGCGCGTGCTAAAATTCAACCCGGTCAAAAAACAGCCTTCGACAGCCGTATAAAGGGTCAGGCAAACCTTGATGCAGCCTGGCCTTGACACGTTATTTATTGGTGCTGTCGCACATCAAACGCTGAGGCGGCCTAAAATGGAATGTCATCATATTCGTTATCATCAAAAGGTGGTGGCGAGGCACCTTGTTCTTCCTGCGGCGAAGAATGTGATTGTCCTGACGCCGAATTCACGCGCCAAGCCTGCAAACTGGTAAAACACTTCTCCGGATTACCCCCACCTGACCAAAGTCGTCCCGAAAGATTAAACTGCACTTGGATTTCATCGCCAATATTGTGAGCGTCCATCATTGCACACTTGTCTTTAATCAATTCAAGGGCAATATGATTAGGGTAGGCTGGGTTTTCATTCTCGCCGGTCAGCTTGATCACGAACTCGCGTTTTGTGAAACCGTTGTTGCCATATTCAGTGGTATCGCCAATGGAATGGATCAGTCCCTGGACTTCAAAACTTTGTGACATCCTGAGGTGGTCTCCTTTTACTCAAAATTTAATTCAACAGCCCGCTATTGTAATTCAAATTAACGCGAAACGAGCACTGTTGTTGAAAGTTAATTAGAGCTCGCAAGAACATCTAAGGCGCGGGACCGTTAGCACCAGAGATGCAAGCTCGACAGGGGTCATCGTTAAGTTTCGTACTGGTCTAATCACCGATGACGAAGACGTTTTCGTTGAAGTGGTCGACCGCGGAACGGATATGAATGCCGAAACTACCGAGCGTGCCTTCGATCCTTTCTTCCCGACCAAAGATATCGGCAGTGATTCTGGTCTTGGGCTTTACGCAGTGAACGGAGCCGCTAGTCTATTCCATCCCAGCGCACTGGAGATAACAAACTGAATAACGAACTGAATAACGAACTGAACAACATAGGAAAGGCTCTGTGAACACACTAAGCTAGTGTCGCTAATCCGTTAAATCTTCGGTGGGATAAAGACGTCAACCAAGACGTCAATAAACACTGCCACGCTTAGCATTGACATTCGACGTGACGATGTTTTTATTTCGGAAACGGTCAGGTCTTAACGCTGGCCTCTACTGATGCGTCACCGGTAACTTCGCTCGCCCCCAGAATAGGAACGGACCGACCCGTTCACCCTCATTGACTAACCGCAACTTTGGATAGCACTTACGAAGTGCCGTTAATGTCACCCTTGCCTCAAGTTTCGCCAACTCTCTGCCAATACAAACATGCAAACCCACACTGAAGCTCAACATCTTTTTCCCAGAGCGCTTTAACTTGAAGGCGTTCGGTTCGGGAAATGCTTGCGGATCCCTATTTGCCGCACCGTAATGCATCATCACTTTGGTGTTAGATGGTATCGTCACGCCGTCAACGTCAACGTCCCGTGATGTCGTTTTGAACAAACCCAACAGCGGCGGATCGAATCTCAAGCTTTCGTTAATTGCATCGTCTACGTCAATTTCACCCCGACAAAACTCGTTCCACAAATCACCAATTGTCAACAACCGCCAGACCAGATTTGAGATCAACGACGTGGTTGTTTCGTTCCCCGCAACAAATATCTGACCCGCGAACGAAACCAATTCGTCATCCGACATATATTCCCCATCTTCTTTGGCTAGCGCCATAACGGATAACAGGTCATTCGATTTTCCTGCTTTTCTCTTAAGATGAATCTGTTCCAGAATATACTCACCCATCTCGGCTAGTTCGACCGCATGTTCAGAAGGGTCTTCCGCACACATGTTTGCCACCGAAGCATCCGCCCACCTTTTGAATTTTTTAATGTCATCAGTAGGTAGCCCCAGAATCTCACATATGATGATTACTGGAAGCGGAAAAGAGAGCTCATCATGTAAATCCCATTCCGCTTTTGACGCAACCGCATCCAACAATTCCTGCACGATTTCTTCCAACCTGGGTTGCAGATCACTAATCTTCTTGACCAGGAAATCCCGCTGAATAAGGCCTCTGGTGAAGGTGTGATGCGGCGCGTCTGACAAAATGCCCTGAGACGGCTGAAAGTTAGGCCCGTTGCCGAACCCCTCGACATAAGTTTCTGCATCTAACAACGCACTGTTGATATCTTCATATCTGGATAAAATAAAGAAGGGTGGGTCGAATTTGTCATAAAAATATGCCCTTTCCCGACCTAAAAGCTTTGCGGCCGTTATCGACGGGTCTTGAAGCTCTTCCTCACCTAAAAGATCAACGTCTTTTGTCTGAGCTTTTCCCATATCCATCGTTTCTTCAAATTCCATTAATTACTCCAAACGGTCGTTCTTGATGGTGAAAATACCCCTGCCCCTCACGATGCTTCTGTACCACTCGTTCATGCGTTCAAAGGGTAGGCTGCGGTTAACGCCTAGATAGTAACCCGTGAAGAACCCAGTCTTAAACCTCGAACCCATAGCCTGATCGGGTTTATGCCCCACAGTGAACCGCTGAGTAGAAAGTTCTGCGACCAACCCCATGCGTTAACCAGCGGGTATTAACGCAGCCATTTCGACGCAAAACCTACTCCGCAGCACCGCAGATTCAACCTGTTTTTTAGCTTTAGAGACCATGACTAATCTTTGTCAGTTCTTTTAACCACCAGTGTTTTTGTTGGGCCTGAAGACGTAAGGCTCAAGTGTTTCTAATGCCCAGCTACGCTGTCGTTCAGCTTTCTTACCGCCAAAGTAGCCTAGCGAACCAGGAGCAGCTTGCCCGTAACCGTTAAAGTTTCCAAGACAGTCCCGCAGCGGCTTGGTTGCGATGTCGGCTTTGGCACAGTGATCAGCAAACTCGATTTCATCCTCCTGCCTGATATCTACGACGCTGTGACCCCCGTCTCGCATCTCTGTCAGCAGAGCCACCAGATACTCACTGTGCTCTTCAATCGCATCAAGAAAATTGAAACTGCCACCTGTACCCTGAGGACCGGCAATGATGAACAAATTCGGAAACCCGTAGGTATGCAACCCAACGAAGGTACGAGTGCCCTCTTCCTGCCACTTGGCCGCAATAGATCGCCCGTCGATACCCCGGACACGTGCCATGGTTTCTCTGGACATGAATTCGAAGCCAGTGGCATAGATCAACACATCCAGTTCGTACTGAACACCATTGTGTATCACCCCCTGCTCATTGATCTCCTGCACCCCAAGCGGGGCTACATCAACAAGATGGACGTGGGCTTTATTAAAAGTTGGCAGATACTCGTCATGAAAAGTTGGTCGTTTGCAACCGTAGGGATAGTAAGCTTTTAGCTGCCTCGCCGTTTCAGGGTCGTCTATAATCACATCAATCCGATCACGAATCTGCTCCATGATTCGAAAGCTCGTCTCAAGGTCCCGCGCAACCTGCTCATCCTGACTTAGCCGAGGCCCCTCGCTTCGCGTTCGCCTTTTCGGCGGCCCAGCCTTGCCTGACAGAAAACCATCATTCGCCTGCATCGCCCTTCGACCAAACAGCTTTGCAAAACGCTGCCGTCGATGCTTTGCCCAGCCTGGCTCTTTCTTCCATTCTTCGATCTCCTCTTCCGTGGTTTCACGCTGGTCACGAACGTCAATCGTAGAAGCTGTCCGCTGAAACACGTGCAATTGTCCCGCCATTTTTGCGATTTCAGGAACGACCTGCACAGCGGTTGCCCCGGTCCCAATAATCCCAACACGCTTACCCTTTAAGTCCACATCGTAATCCCACCGAGCGGTGTGAAAAGATTTACCCTGAAACTTATCCATCCCAGCAATGCGCGCCAACCTTGGCGTTGTCAGAACGCCGTTTGCTAAAACCAAGTGCTTAGCGCGCATGACGTCACCACGGTTAGTACTCACTATCCAACGCTCGGCAGCATCATCCCAACTCGCATCTGTGACCTCCGTGTGAAACAAGCAGTGATCATAAAAGCCGAATCGCTCAGCCATTTTTTGACAGTATTCAAAAATCTCAAAACCAGAGGCGAACTTCATCTTAGGAAAGTAGCCCATCTCATCGAGCAACGGCAGATAGGAATATGCCTCGACGTCACAGGCAATACCCGGGTAACGATTCCAGTACCAGGTACCACCGACATCACCACCTTTTTCACAAAAACGAATGTCAGTGAACCCCGCAGCGGAAAGTCTGTACCACAAAAGCAGTCCGGCAAAACCAGCACCTACCACCATGACCTCGCACTCGTCACTCAACGTTTCCCGCTCGATTGGGGCAGCGGTATAGTGATCGTCCAGATAACGGGCAAACTCACCCTTCATGTTGATGTAATCGTCTGCACCGCGACGAGCTTCCTTAAAGGCATCCATCTGAGCCTGCGCGCTCTCGTCGAATGCCGCGTCTGGCTTGTACTCTGGGAGTGTCAGGTGCTCTGCATCAGTCACCACCTCGTATCCCTGGCCCTTGATACGTTCAGACGCCTTCTCGGCACGCGTATTGAACAATTTCTGACCCGTCTCTGGATCGACCCTTATCGCGGCGGTCGTGTTCAAGTTCATGCGTGCACCTCTCTAGTTTCCGAGCGTTTGCTCGAGTTTTGCTTTCAAGCATATATTAGGGTTTCTAATAAGTGCAAATGCTCTTTGCCCCGCAGCGCTAGCAGTACGACTCGACCAGACAGCGCCAACTAACCGTTGAAAAAACCTTACCTAGGCCAATCAATTGCCTGGGCCGATCCATAGCCATCTCATCACTAAGCCGTTTTCCTGATGACATATGATCACGCCACTGGAACAACAAGCCAAGAAACCCCGGCGCATTCTTTTAGGTGTTGAAAGCTATTTGAAACATCTGGCAACAATGAAATTGTTGGACGTTTTCGAACGACATCAGGCTGCCTCCGGCAGGCATGACCCAACGTCAGGTCTGACAGGAAGTCTTCGTTTTGGTCCATCTAGAAATTGCCCCCGAGCTTCCCCTGTCCTGATTCGTCCGTGCCCGATTGGGTGCGGGGCACCCACTGATCAACAATTCGGCCCGCTCTATCTTGATCCTGTATCGCCGATCGAATCGCAGGCCCGAGCGCGCCTTATGTTTCACCTATACCCCTGGCACGACTTCACGTCCCCGCGGTATGGCCTGGAGACAGGGCTAAGGCCTACGGGCTAAGGCCTACGGGCTAAGGCCTACGGGCTAAGGCCTGCGGGCAACCACAGGCAGTGACTGTATCAAGTGCCTGTAACAAGGGCCCGTTCCGGACCGACGTACCTCGAAACGTGTGATCCGTCACATGAACGCCCTGTCCTATCAGGTTTTAGCAACACTGTGGCTGGGTAAAACCGGCGTTCTACCACCCCGGTTCTCCGCCAACCGGTTGGGAAACCACACCCTGCCATTTAAGGATTGTATTAAGGACATGCTGAAAGTTGATGGCGAGAACGTCGGCGCCCGATGCAAGCAGGCCCAACGCACTAAAAGATTCATTCATTCGGAACCTACGAACCGCACTGCGACAATCTTACGAACCACACTGCGGCAATCTTACGACCCGCAAAGTGGCGGTAATCATAGGGAACCCATTGCTCCTGGTTCGTAAAGGCGAAGATAGCGCCGACAGCAGAGCCACGTTTAAAGCCAAACAGCCACCTGACTTGCAAGACCGTTAGCCTGAATGTGGCCCCATCTAACCCGAAATAGCTAGATGTGTGCCGGGGCTAACCCGAAATAGCTAGGTCAGTAAAACGCAGGTGGGGCATCAGCGCGGATCGTTCCCAGTTCCAAAACTGCTTATCTCCAATCAACGCTATTTTGTTAAGCATGTCATAGAAGTTCCCCGCCACGGTAACACCTCGCACCGGTTGCAGCCTTTGTCCATCTTGATAGAGGAACCCTGAAGCACCGAAACTGAAATCCCCGGAGATGGCATTCGCACCTGAATGCATCCCGGTCAGATCCGTTAGCATCAGGTATTTCCCTGAAAACAATTCTGCCTGCGAGGCGCTCCCTGCTGTGATCTCGAGTTGGTGCAACCCCACACCCATCGTCGATTTTGGTCCTCGTGCTGCATGCCCGGTAGTCTTCTTATCAAAAAAAGATGCTGTGGCACTATTATGGATAAGCGTGTTAAGGGTGCCATCAACGATCAAAGGTGTTGATTGAGTGGCAGTACCTTCTGCATCAAACAATTGATAACCAAATCCGTCCGTACTCCGCGGCTGGTCAGTAATGTTCAATCGGGTATCGGCTATAGATTCGCCTAATTTTTCCCGCATTGGGTTTACCCCATCCTTGGCCGATTTACCCGAAAACATCAGGGTAAAAACGCCAAATAAAGAGGCCTGAACCTCTTCATCGAAGATCACATCATAATGCCCACTTGGCACCGGGGAGCCGTCAAGGATATCAATCGTCTGGGTATACGCCCTGTCAACAATATCCTTAGCATCTAAAGCAGCGAACAATCGCGCTGCCTGGCCGATGCCTTCCATTGCGTTCTTATCACCCTGTTCAATCAGCGCATAGGCGTAGGCGGCACACATTCTGCTTTTAGAGTAAGCAACAAGTCCTGCACTTGAAAAAATATGGCGCTGACTTGTGTTGTCCTGAACGCCGTTGTACGGCACATTTTTCACCTTGTCTCTGGCGGCAAGATCGCTTTCCATCTGTAAGGCAAAGTTAACCTTCTCGTCGATGCTTACCTCTTCTGCCGGGCACAAAACCGAGTCATCTGTTTTCAGATTGATTTCGTTCGCCAAAATGTTTTCATGCACTTCTATTGCCGTAAAGCTCGCGTTAGTTAGCGCCTGCTCAACCAGCGAGGTCAAAGCATCACTATCTGCAGCCTCGCTATAGGCGGTACCCACCCTGCCATCTTTAATCACCCTCAAACCAAAAATCTGGCTGGAACTCACCTTGTATTCTTCTAACTCGCCGTCACTTGCTTTCAGCGACAAGGATTCTCCCTGGTCGATAATCAGATCACCACTCGCACCGGCCGCCTTGACAAGGTCAATGACCTGATTCGCCTGATCGGCAATAGTCATCAGGCGTTACCCCCGACAAGAATGTCATCTACCTTAAGGGTTGCCTGGCCCACAGAGGTTGGCACTGCACCCGAGACCGAACCGCACATACCACAGGCCAAAGAAAAATCATTGCCTACCATTGAGATCTCTTTGAGTACTGCCGGCCCGGTGCTGATGAGCGTTGCTGCCTTAACAGGATATTGAACCTTGCCATTCTCAACGTAGTACCCCTCGGTCACCGCAAAGTTAAACTCACCGGTTCCCGGCTGCACTGAACCCCCTCCCATATGAGAGGCATAGATACCCTTATCAATAGAGCCGATCATCTCTTCCAGGTCCGCATCGCCAGGCTCGATAAAGGTGTTCCTCATCCTGGAGGCAGGTGCATACTTGTAGGACTCACGTCGGCCCGAGCCGGTTCTTTCGAAGCCAGTTTGCTGAGCGCCAATTTTGTCGACAAGAAAACTGGTTAGTTTGCCGTCCTTGATCAATTGCGTCCGCTGCGTATCAAGGCCTTCGTCGTCAATATTGATCGAACCCCACTGCTTCGTCATCGTGCCGTCATCCACCGCACTGACCGCTGTATTTGCGATCATTTCACCCATCTGATCATGAAACACCGATGCTTTTTTCGCGACAGAGGTCGTTTCCAACAAATGACCGCAAGCCTCATGAAAAATTACGCCACCAAAACCATTGCCGATGACTACCGGCATACGGCCAGAGGGGCAAGGTTTTGCACTAAGATTAACCAGCGCTTGTCTTGTCGCTTCTGTTCCGGTTTTTTCAGCGTTGATGTCATCTTCCAGCTCCCAGCCCATCAAACCGCCGTCATTCCAACTACCTGTGGCCTGCTCGGAGCCATCTGAGGCGATGGATGTCAGAGAGGTGCGAATATAGTTACGCGTATCTCCTGTGTGCAGTCCCTCACTGTTAAACAACTCGACGTGCTGCTCTTTTTGTCTGCAGGAGCCCCGAGTTTGCGAGATCATGTTACTGGCCGCACGAGCCGCAACATCGGCTGCCAGCAGGTAAGCTACCTTGCTCTCAACCTCAGAATCATTACTCAACGTGCGTACTGCAAGATGCAAATCTTTTATCTGCCTGTAGTCAAAATTGAATGTAGAGACGCTTGGATCCCGCAGGTCTTTCGCCGCCAGCTCAGACAGGATTCTTTTCAGCTCATCGCCCTCTGGTTTGTTGGTGTAGCCATAAAGAACTTTAGTGCCATAGACCAGGCGCAGGCCTATGCCGAAGTCTATCCCCGACTCCACTGATTGCACATGATTGCTCAGGGTGCTGATGGTATTTGTCTGACTTTTTTCAACAAACAGTTCGGCGAAGTCCGCGCCAAGTGAAATGCCATGGTCAATGACTGATTGTGCCGTTTGGTAATTAAGCATGAAACGTCCTGTGGAGGCTTGATGATTCAATAAGAGCAGCGCAGTATAAACCGACAAACGCAATCAATGTAAAAACACTGCGGTCTACAAAACTGTGACTAATAAGAATGTGATTAATAAGAATTTGGTTAATAAGAATTTGGTTAATAAGAATTTGGTTAATAAGAGCGTGATTAATAAGACTGGGCGAAATCGGACGACTTCACGCCTTTTTTAAAAAAATACCGGTGGTTACCCTTGGAGTTTTAACATGATATACCCTGAAAACAGTGGCATAGACAGATTTATCACTAGCGAGGCGCCCGAGGAGGTTTTGGAGCCCGACCTGCCGATTATAGACCCACATCACCATCTTTGGGACAACCGAGCCGCGACTTCCGTTTTTGAGCAAAAAGTTTATCTGTGCGACGAAATCATGGCCGACATCAACAAAAGCGGCCATAACATCACTCAAACAGTGTTCGCTCAATGTGGTGCTTTTTTTCGAGCAGACGGTCCGAAAGACCTGCGCTGCGTTGGTGAAACAGAATTCGTTCAAGGGGTTGCCGCGATGAGCCGCTCAGGGATTTACGGTTCTACCCGACTGTGTACAGGTATTTTCGGCTCCGCCGACCTACGAGCAGGTTCCAGCGTAGAACCTGTGCTGGAAGCCCATCTGGCTGCATCAGCCAATTTTCGAGGAATACGCACAGCCTTCCCGTCTGATCTTAACCAAACCTACCTTGACGGCTTTGCACTGCTGGAAAAATACAACCTGTCATTCGATCACTACTCACCCGACTTCGAGCGCTTGCCTACGCTTGCTGCATTGGCCGCTGCCCATCCTGGCGTTCCTGTAATCGTCAATCACTTCGGCGGTACCGTTAATCCAGATGATGATGCAGAAACCTTCGCACGATGGCGAGAATGTCTGGAAATCGCAGCGGCAAGCCCCAATACGGTCATGAAACTGGGGGGAGCCCAAATGCGCGCAGGCGACTGGGAGCCTTCATTTCACATGCACAAACAAGACACACCGCTGAGTTCTCAGGCATTCTGTGAGCTTCTCTACCCCTACTACATCGCCGCAATCGACGCGTTCGGGCCTGATCGCTGCATGTTTGAGAGCAACTTCCCCGTCGACCGTGAGTGTATTTCCTACCGGACGCTATGGAATATGTTCAAAAGAATCGCGGCCAAAGCCGGGCTTTCCGAAGACGAAAAAACCTCTGTCTTTAGTGGCACCGCCGCAAGAGTATATCGACTGCCGGACTAACGGCCGGAGACATAAAACCGGTTTCAGTCCCGGGTAATCGATCACTGGATGGCAAACGCGTAAAGCGTGACGGTTAAAGTCGATCCACCTTCGCAAGGCTTGTCATTGTCCAGACACCCACTACCGTAAGAAAGACGCCTGCAGCGGCAACAAAAAATCCCGACAACGGACCAATAACTGACGCAAAGTACCCCATGGATATCGCGCCGACCGGACCTCCGCCCAACGTACCCAGTGAATAAATAGATAATGCTCTTGCGCGATAATTCTCTGGTGCTGACTCCTGGATAATCGCTCGGCCCAGGCTTATTGCTACACCGCCGCACATGCCCCAAAGCCCGATGCAAAGAAGGTACCCGTAGAATGGCAATCTAAGGTTGGTTGAAATTAAAAATACCCCTCCCATCACCAACGCCATCATCAAGCCCAAACCCTGTCGTCTAATCCCACCGATCGCCACAAGGATAATCGTCGTTACAATCGTGCCAACCATAAAACAAATATAGGACAGCGCTATATCGAAGGCGGCACCACCGTAAATATCCCTAACCGCAAGTGGATTCAGCACCGAGAAGGCCCCCATATAAAACACACCGACAGAAAACATCAGAATCATCACAGGGAACATACGTGGCGAATGAAAGATCAGAGATAGACCCTCCCAAATATCGCCAAACACGCTTTTACGATTTTTTTCTCGGGCATCAGCAAGCGATGGCCTTTTCGGAGTAGACGAAGGCAACATTAACGCAACCAGGACACCGAAAAGTAAAACGGTTCCTTGGACCAGCAACAACGGAACCGGGCCTGTCGTGTCTGCCTGGCCGGCAAGCCCAAACCCGATAATCTGGGCAAAAAATGACAAGCCCATCGCCATCGTCACGGCCTGCTGGATATTGGGTCCCGATACCTGATTTAAGATGCTGTCTCTCGCTGGTTGAATAAAAGCATTTAAACTTCCTACACCAACTGCGAAGACAAGTAGCATTCCATAGCTGAGGGTCGAGATTTCGATCAACAGGATCAGCATAAATACGGGCACCGCGGCAAGACACTGAAAAACGATGAGTATCTTGCGCCGATCGATCCGATCGGCGAGAAGTCCACCAAACAGGATGAACACCAGGCCCGGCAGTTGAATACACATCTGCGCGATACCCAGTCGTAACCCTCCCTCCCCTAAATGCACCGCGACCATCCAGGTAAAAAGGACGCTATTGATACCCCACGGGAGAAACTGGCCAACAACGCCAGCTAAATACCAGTAGAACTTTGATGGTGAACCTCCCATCTTCAAGATGCTAACAAAATCAACAACCCAGAACGATAATTTTCCGTTAGATCAACCTTCGTCCAGAAAACCCCAAGGCTTACTAACTATCTACATCCAATCGTACCTGTATCGACACAGAACAGACTTCATCCTGCACGTTCATCGAATTCCCGCTGACGGTTTGACTTGAAAAATTCTGTAAGCATACTGTTTGCATGGATATTGACCTAGATACGGGCAAGCTGGTTGTTTTTCTTGGCGGGCTACTTTTTTTCCTGGGCATCGAAACCCTTGCGCCGAAAAGATCATGGTCCGAGAGTAGATTGAAACGCTTTTTATTCCACATCGGCATAGCAGCACTAAACACCGTGTTGATCCGCCTGCTGATTTACGTCCCGCTCCTACTATGGATCGTATTCGTCGAACAACAGGGGTGGGGCATCTCCCGCTGGTTGGGGTTAACAGGCTGGCTCGAACTAGCCATGTCTCTGGTTGTACTCGACCTGTTCGACTACTTCTGGCATCGCGCAAATCACAGAGTCACTTTTTTATGGCGTTTTCACAAAGCACATCACGCGGATACCGCGATGGATGTGACGACGGCACTGCGCTTTCACCCCGGCGAACTAATAATATCAGCGCTAGCCAAGGCCCTTTGGATTGCGATATGGGGGCCCACTGCCATTGCCTGGTTTTTGTTTGAAGCTATGGTGAGCCTGTGCGCGCAGTTTCACCATAGTAATATCGACTTTCCTGATCGTATTGAGCGAGTCATCTCGGCAATTATCGTCACACCCCGTTTTCATGCGAGCCATCACGCCGTCGACCGGCGCTACGGGGACTCAAATTTTTCAACGATCTTTAGCCTCTGGGACAACTTATTCAATAGTTACCAGCGCCCAGAAAACGACGATTCCGCGAACCGAACGGAAAATGCCCTAGGCTTACCTGAAGCGCGTGACCAAGCCTTCTTACCGGGCGCCTGGCTTGCCGAACCCTTTAAATCCAGCAATTTAATCCTTAAAAACCGAAATATAGACACATCCGAGTGAAATGTCGTGACCGTAGCCTCGCAAGTACTGATAATAGGGGAACATAAACTACGAGTACTATCTTATGAAAACGCTCTTAACTTTTATTCTGTTACTCCCTTTATTTGCCCTAGCTGACGGGCATGGTCACTCTGCTGAACATGCCGGTGATGCTGCAACCTCTAAAGAACACGGTGGCAAAGCTGCTGAAGTAAAAGAACCCGATCATCACGCGTCCCCAAGTAAAGAACATGGTGGCGAAGCTGCAGAAACTAAAGAACATGGTGGCGAAGCTGCTACGTCAAAAGAACATGGCGGCAAACCAATGTCTGCAAAGTAATGAGCGATCTAGCGTGAACCGCTGTCTGTTTAGCCGGTCAATCAGCGCTGCTTGGATCAACGGTCTGCTTGCAGGGCTGTTGATTCTATTTAGCCCTTGGTCTACCGCCGAACCTACAGCAGAGGCTTCGTCCCAATCGCTAGCAGTGAAATTTTATGTGGAAGACATCAAGTCCACCATGGAAGCATACGTAGCGAGCAAGATCGACGCCGATGACATCTTTTACCTGAAGGATGATAGAACCGGTGAGAACCTTGCCCTAAAATTCGTGATGGTACACGACCCCGTCCGCCAAATTAGAGGCGACATCTATTTCGCCTGCACTGATTTTCACGTACAGGGAGACCCAGAAAAAATCTACGACATCGACTTCTGGATGGATGGTTCAAGTGGAGAACTGAAGGTCTACGACACCAAGGTGCACAAAGAACCTCGCTCATCGCTGTTATACGGATGGTATAAACATCCACGTTATACTTTCGTCAATGACGAGATTGAATATCTCTATTGAATGGGTCGCTATTGAGTGACGCTCTGTTGAGTGGCGCTCTATTAATTGGCGCCCTGGTAAATGGCGCTCTGATGACCAGGCTGCTTTCTGGAAGCGATTACGAAAACGCTGGATTGCCCCGTATTTAAGTCTCGGTCTCGTACCGCATATCGACTCTTCCTGGCGTCAGCGGCAGCAACCCACCCCGCGTGGAAACGCTAAGACACCACGTAGGGCACAAGAATCGACACCACGAACCCAACGGCAGTAACCCGTGCGCCAAAAATCAAACATTCGCTTTATCCCACGGCCTGACTCTGGACAAAGCAAATAAGAAATCCTACTTTCTGCCACAGTCCCTGACCGTGACATCGTTGATGCTGGATGACGGTGAAAACACAAAAAGACGCACCATCGCCAACGAATATCATCCACCTTGAATGACAAGTTCAACAAGGAAACGCCACCTACTCGCCGGACATCCTTGTTAACATTGCTCTTCTTTGTAGAAGCTGGTGACGAAAATGGGACAAATATGAACAAAGCATACTCATGGTCAGTTTTGGACGCATTGAAGAAAGAAGCCGGTCTGATAGCCGGTTTCGTTACTCTTACCATATTTTTTGTTTTCGGCGGCGGTTGGCTGTCATCAATGTCTGGCTGGATTACGCCGCTTCTATACTTTTGCTGGCTATTTCCAATCATGCTGTGGTTGTCTTTTGGTGTGGTTCATCACGCTGATTGCCTTGCCATCAAACTAGGCGAGCCATACGGCACCCTAATCCTTACGTTATCTGTTATCAGCATAGAGGTCGTGATGATCTCCGCAGTGATGCTTAATGCTGAGCAAAACCCTGAGCTAGGCAGGGACATGATGTTTGCTGTTTTAATGATTGCGCTGAACGGATTGGTTGGCCTTTCTCTGCTCTGTGGCGGTATTAGGCATTTGGAGCAAGAACACAATTTACAGGGTGCCAACACGTTTCTGTTGGTATTAATTCCAATGGCAATGATCAGCCTGATACTTCCCAATTTTACGCAATCAAGTGAACCTGGCACCTTCTCCACTGCGCAGATGGTGTTTGCCGGGCTAACGTCGGCGGGGCTCTATGGTGCCTTTTTAGTGATGCAGACTCTTCGTCATCGGGGATTTTTCAAGTCGCCCATAGAGTCATCAGACAATGAACATCTACACGATGATATTGCAGTCCACTCAGTTGGCTTTCATGTCGCTTTGCTCGTCGCCAATATGCTGCCCATTGTTCTACTGTCAAAGAGCATGGCCAAAATTATAGACTTTCAGGTCTCTGTTTTCGCAGCACCGGCAGCGCTAGGGGGGGTGGTCATTGCTTTACTGGTACTCGCGCCAGAGGGGCTGGCGGCCATCAAAGCTGCGGTTAGTAACCGCTTGCAGCGATCCATCAATATTTGTTTGGGTTCTGCTATAGCGACTATTGGATTGACAGTCCCAGCAGTACTGATGATTGGGCTGGTCACGGGGCAAAAAGTGGTTCTGGGCCTTGGTCCTGTCGATTCACTCATTCTAGTGACCACAATCTTGACCGCCATGGTGACATTCTCCAGTAGTAAGACAAATATCATCCATGGAATTGTCCACCTTATTCTCTTTGCCGCCTATATTACGATGGTGTTTGACCAACCTATCTAAGGCTTTTACCAAGCTTCCAAAGCACCCAAAGCACCCAAAGCACCCAAAGCACCCAAAGCACCCAAAGCCGATAGCGTTGAGAGGTTTCCGCAGATAGAGCGCTTTACTTTACTTTGCCTTACCTTTGTTTTGCCTTACCTTTGTTTTGCCTTCGTTTTGCCTTGCCTCTTAGCCAGCCTTTCATCTTTTTGGCAAGAAGATCAGGAAAGCCCTTACGCATACTTCGTGTGCACTAATTAAAAGATCTGAGCATCATTTTTCGTGGGTCGATTTTTTCGGTCGCATCACGTAAAGAATCCCACCGAGAACAATCCACCCCAGCACCATCGCCCATTCATAGGGCCATATAAGCGCAGATGGACTACCCGGTAAATAGATGACGAATAGCCCAAGCGACATCAAAACGGCGGTGATGCCAACGGGCATCCCAAAAGGAACTCGGAACGGACGTGGTAGATCCGGGTCGGTAACACGTAATTTGATAAAAGCTGCCGCCACCATTCCGTAGGCAATCACGACCGCGAAGCTACCCGCATCAATGATCCAAACCAATATAGTGCGACCAAAAAACGGCGCGATAATACTCAATACCGCAATTAACAAAATGGCTGCCCAGGGGGTTTGAAACCTGGGGTGTAGTTGTGCGAAAACGGGTGGCAGCATGCCGGATTTCCCCAGCGCATAGATCACTCTACTACCGCCTAGAATAAAGGCATTCCAGCTGGTCAGCAGCCCCCCAATACCGGCAATCAACATCAGCTTCCCTGCTGTGGTCGATTGCCATACCGCGGCATTGGCATCCGGCGTCGCGATTGACGCGTTCTGCCTTGCGTTTGTATCAAGCGCAAAGGCCACCGCGGTTGTGATTAGGATGTACCACAGGACCGCAAGTACCACGGAGAAAATAAGTAATTTCCCGATCATTTCAGGGGGGATATTGATCTCCTCAGCGGATTGGGGGATCACATCGAAGCCGACCAGAAGCGCGGGCACCATGATCAATACGGACATAGTCCCCGCCGCGCCGGCGGTAAACAGCGGCCCAACATTTTCGGCGTTGCCATTAACGCCAGTAGCGCCAAGAAAACTCAACCCCACAAGAAAGAATAATGCGGTGATAATGCTCTGAAGCACTGCCGCGAATTTAATGCCAACCAGATTAACCGCGCTCATGATGATGGCGCCAGCAATACCAATGACGACCAGCGATAGATATACCGGTGACCCGGCGACGTCCCAAAGCTTGACCAAACGAATATTAGGGAATAAGTATTCCAGCGCAGTGGGAAGAGCAACCGATTCAAAAACGGGCACGGTGACATAAGCCATGACCAACGCCCAGGTGCAGACGAATGACAAGCCGGGTCCAAAGGCGCGGTGCGTATAGATATGTTCACCCCCGGCTTTGGGCATTGCCGCTGCTAGCTCTGCATAGGTCAAAGAGATAAATATGACCGCTATTCCACCAATCAAAAAAGCTGTGACGGCACCTCCCCAACCGGCACGCTCAACCCATTCACCCGTGAGCAAAACCCAGCTCCAACCGATCATCGCGCCAAATGATAGCGCTAGCACCTCGCGGCGGGCGAGGACTTTTTGGAATACAACGGACTCATTCATCATGTCTTTTCCTTTCGCTTTTTACTCAACTATAACAATTGTCACAGCGAGGATCATGATCATCGCTAGAGACATGGAACGTGCGAGAATTGAAGCGGTGAGTTAAAACCCAATGCAGCAGTGATACTCCACAAGGGCTAACTTCCGTGTTCGCCCACCGTAAGTTATTGTTCCCTGATCAACGTCGTACTGCACCTGCACAGGCACAGGCACAGGCAAAACCCAGGTATTTAAGCCAATCAGACCAGAAAACGTAAAGCTAACTAACGGGGCAGAGCACCATGACACAACTAACAATCACCGAACACACCTTCAACTCTGACAGGCACAAAACGTTTTATCGAGCAGCCGGCCCGGTCGATGGACCGCTGATTATTTTCACTCATGGTTGGCCAGAACAGTCTCTTAGCTGGCGGCACCAGTTACCGTTTTTTGCCGCGATGGGTTTTCGCGCAGTCGCGCCCGACATGCGTGGCTACGGCAACTCCAGTATTTATCAGAACCATAGCGACTACTGCCAGCAAGAAATTGTCTTCGATATGTTGGAACTACTGGAATCTCTACAGGCACAAAAAGCGATCTGGGTTGGACATGACTGGGGTGCTCCAGTGGCATGGAACATCGCGCGTCATCATCCTGAAAAATGCGTTGGGGTGGCCAGCTTATGCATTCCCTATGCAACCCTTGAACAGGGTCTCGATTTCATGATTTCGTTAGTTAATCGCGATGTGTATCCCATCGACGAATTTCCCGCAGGGCAATGGGAGTATATGCGCTTTTATGAAGAGAATTTTGCCGACGCCACCAAACCCATGGACGCTAACCCCCGTAATATGTTGCAGGCGATGTTTCGTAAGGGTTCCGCAGACGGCATGGGAACACCAAGCGGTACCGCCATGGTCCGAAGAGATGGCGGCTGGTTTGGTGGTCTTGATGAGGCGCCAGTGGTGCCAAGAGACGACGACGTCATTAGCGAAGCGGAGCTAGATATCTTTTCCCAGGCGCTAAGTCGAAATGGTTTCTTTGGACCCAACTCCTGGTATCTGAACCATGAAGCAAATGCCAAATACCATCAGCTACCCAACAACAGTGACCACCTGGCAATGCCAGCATTGTTCCTGGCAGGACATTTTGATTACACCTGTGAATCGATCACCTCACGTCTCACGGAACCGATGAGGCAGAAATGCAAAAATTTAACCGAGGCCACTATTGATAGCGGCCACTGGATGGCCCAGGAAAAACCGCAAGCTGTAAACCGTGAACTGGCGCGTTGGATTTTCAATCAAAACCTTGTTGGGCAGGAGAGCTGACCTGTCCGAAACAGATTGAAGGACTACTTGCTTCACGAGAAGCGTGAAGCCATATTGCAAGTCGTGGTTGAACCCCGCCAAGACTGACTATTCGCTGCCTCCCGCATCAGGCTAAAATTTCTAGAACGCTTTACGATGACCGCTGTTAAGAAAAAGGAGAACTAATGTCAAAGTCTCAATTTACGCTTCACCAAATAGGTATAAAGAGTCTCTTTATCGCTCTATCTATTTTTGGTTTATCAAGCAGCGCGCTCGCTGCGACTACGGACGATCTGGCTCCGCTAGATCCTCCAGAAGATGGCGGAAAAACAAAGCGCATGACAATTTTATCCTACAATATTCAACAATTAGGTTATCCAAATTGGGCCGGTGACCATTTCGAGAAGGAACGCCTAGAAATGATTCCGCAGGCGCTCCTGTCCTTAGATAAACAGCCCGAGGTGCTGATATTTCAAGAGGTTTTCACCCTAAAAGCTTTCGATTTTTTAGTAAAAAAATTATCTGCACATTACCCTTTCCACACCCTAGTGGCCGGAGAGAATTGCCAAGACCCAACCTGGGCCAGCGTGTCTGGTAACTGCCAGGAGGACACGGTGAAAAGCAACAGTGGTGTCCTGATATTCAGCATTTGGCCTATTGCGGAGCAACATGCCTATGTCTACCGAGCGGTACGCATCAGCAAAACATTTGATTTTATGGCTCAGAAAGGGGTCGTTTATGCAAAGATTCAAATTGGGACAGGACAACCAAGCTACCTCCACGTATTTGGTACGCACCTTCAGGCGACAGCCACAGATCACGACATCCGGATGCTGCAAATTAGCGAGATGCGAAAATTCATCGATAGCTTTGCAATACCAGCAAGTGACCCAGTGATACTTGGGGGCGACTTCAATGTCAGTTCAACCCAGCAATCAAGGCTTGATGACCTGCTATCAGGTGCCAATGTGGCGCTAACGCTTGAAACAGAGGGCGTGGGTTCTAGTTCAGATGCCACCAATGGTTATCGTCAACTCCTTTCTGGGCCTGACGCTAAGCAGCGGCCTGACAAGACACTGGATTACGTATTTTACCGAACGGATCACCTTCATCCTGTGAATCAACCGAAGCTCCAAGTGATTAATCTAAAATCTCGTTCTCCATGGACGGGGACAAGACTTTTTAATCCAGATGTTGAACTCTTTGATCTGTCAGACCATTACCCTGTTGCACTGGAATTTGTGTTCCCCGATCAATCGAAATGAAAGCTTTGGGATACCTCATTAATACCTTCTACACGGCCATCTGAGCGCGTAACGTGTCCTTTGTATCTGATTCTATACTGGCCTGATTGAGTGTCTTTGTCGCTTTGCCAGGATAGACGGACAATCAATCCCTTGGACTCGTCGTCTTGTATCCAGCGGATTTTTGTCGACCAATCATAATCATTACCAATTTCTATCCATGATGTGCCTTGCAACATCTCAAGGCCCATAAAGATCTGTTCACGATCGTATGTGGCCGTAGGGTTGCCAGAATAAAAGTTGGCGGTGATCACTTCGCCTTTTTGATACTTTCTCTTGGCGAGAGGAATCGCGATGTCTTGATGGATTCTTTTTCCAGATCTATCGCCTGAGGCTCCCGCACTACCATCATATAGATGCTGAGTTGGCGATTTATCGCGCCAGTCGTCATAGGCTATAGTCTGATCGACGACTGCATTATTTTTTAAGGCAGAGGCAAGCTCTGCTGCCACTTGTTGGTATGCAGGTAAGGTCCAACGGCCATGCAATGTATGGCCGCCTTCATACTGTTGAAGAAAATATTCTTCCGGGGTAGTCACGTAACCGGCATATCCGTTTGAGTAACCCGCGAGTATCACGTGGGTAGCCCAATCGCCAAGATACGTCTGCACTGTTTCTCTGAGTCTACGGCCTGCCATCGTGGTGATTTCGGTTGGAAGCGCGAGGATCGCAACCTGCCCTATTCGGGCAATAGTTATCGAGCGAATTTGTGATTGCAGTGGCGGGTTGCCGGCCCCTGTCACAAACAATATTGCCTTGGGTGATTGGCATTGCCTAACAGATTCAGTCCATTTCGGGGCATCAATCAGCAAGCCAATTAAAAAATCCAGAAAAATATTCTGCTCGGTCATGCCCTCGCTAAACAGAAAGTGACCACCGCCGTCTTCAGTGGACCCACCGGCAAAGGAGTACCCGTAGGCTGAAGGACAGGTGCGTTGTTCACCAGCACCCGTGAACTCACCCCTTACCTGATATTGCGACATATCAATATATATCTGACGACTATCGAGATCGCCCTTTAGCAGTTCAGACGCATTTTCAAAGAGCGTCAGTGCAACATCAGCTTGGCGCTCGCCGATTATTTTCGTGCTGTCGAAATCGTCTTCACCGGGTCCCGTATTGTCCAGATTTAGATTCGGGGTCACGTCTCCTGCATTACTTTGGGCGAAGGCCGCAACAAATTCGTTGTTTCCTTTATACGTGACACCCTTTTTTCTTTCGATATTCAGAGACGCGTATCCCTTGTGGTCCCCAGAGATCAATCTATTAAAAAACGTCATAGACGTGGGATGAACAGGCAACCAGTTGATCATGCCAATATCGCCCGTGTCATCGACGAACTTCAGCAAGGTCATATCTTTGTCAATAGTATCGGCATAGGCTTGACGCTCTAACACTGAATTCTGCTCGTAAGCAATCAGCGAGCGGTTAATACCCGCATCCTCTACCCGGCCTTTGTTAACGTAAATATTACCCGGCTGAAGGTCCTTATGGGCTTTGGTAATAGCCTCCACGATACCTGCCACGATATTGTCGAAATGTTCTGGATAAAAACCACCATCAAGACCATTGTCAGAGCGAGAGTGCCAATAACCACTCGGCGTCGAGTGAGTGTGGGTAGCGCTTAAGATGACATTACCGAGCTGATATGAATCGCCAAATTGTTGTTGTAAGCGATCCAGAACCTCGAGTGTGATGTGATGTTCAATGCTGCCGATATCCACACTAACGAAGGCGATACGTTTGGCTCTATCACTATCGGCGATAATAAATGCCCGCGCACTCTGCCGAATGTGAAGCCCTTCTGAAATTTGATCCTGCCTACCAAAACCCCAAAGTTGAACACCAAATGCCGGGCCGGTGACATCAGCCAGACCACGCCCGATGACGAACTCATAGGGCTCTTCACTACGGGCATTTAGCGAGCTAATCAATGTAACGATCAATAGTGCTAACGCAATTTTCATTATGGTTCTCTCACTTGAAGCTCTTGCTTCATCATCACCCACCCATCGCCCTTCTACCAGAACGGTATACCAGAGCGATTTACCAGACCCTTGCCATCCCCAGGTATTGATCCGGGACTATAAGCTGGTGATCCTTAACGGTATGGGCGAAAACATGCCTGATGCCGCATGGCCTGATGCTCTCGGGGAGTTACGGCTTCGCTCTCGGCTAATCCGGTTATATCGAAGCAGGGACTGTTAAAGTGCTCCAGTTTTAACGCGCTGAATTACACCGCGATTTGTGCAAAGATGACACCTTTCTTGAGACCCCTCTTGGGGTCCGCTCGCAGAAGCAGCACCGTCAATCGGAGACTTTTAAATGTTCATTCTAAAGCGGATCGGGGTCATTGGCCTGTGGTTACTACTAATTTTTACAACAGCCGTCGTAACGGCTGCCTTCAAACAGCGTTTTGAAGATGGCCCAAACCGAGTTTTTTCTGGTGGGCCTTTAATCTCTGGTGAGTTGTACCTGGGCGCCGAGCCAGACTGGCAGTTTGTTAACGACATTTCAACGATCGAACTGCAATTGCTGAGTCCGGCGCAGTCACGACGGATTTGGGTTGCCTCGGTTGATGGGAAGATGTATGTCTGGTCAGGATATATGAACAGTTTTGTTGGCCAGTTATGGAAAAGTTGGCCCGGGCAGGCCGAACGTGATGGTCGTGTGGTCGTTCGCATCGACGGCACCCGCTACGAACGACGATTAGTGAGGATTAAGACTGGTGCAGTGCTGGATGAACTGATGGCGGTTGTCAGTGAAAAGTATCCTTCAAGGTCGTCGGGCGCTGCTGTTGAATCAGGCGATGTCTGGGTCTTCGAGGTTGCACCACGCGTCACCGCGAACACCGCGAACACCGCTGTAGGAGTAGAGTCATGAATAACGTATTCGTCCGTATTGGCTTGGTCGTGATCGCCACGGCGTTAAGTGTCTGGATTGTTCCCGGCATTGATGATGCCGTAGAGTCGGTGTTTCAAATTATTGTCCTTGTTGCTTCGACCTAACCGGTACTGCGTTCACGCTATCTCGAACTCGCGGTATGGCGTCAATACCAACCGCGATAACGAGTTGGGCAAAAGCGCTGAAGCGTATTTTTGAAAAGATCATAAAAGCGATTACGCTTAGATGTTGAGCGTCATTGCCCGTAAAGACTCGCAAGCTAGTTCCCACCTCTTTTCAAAAAAAATATAACCCGCAAGTGTGTGTCACCGTTTAGAAAGTTGCTACTATCGGCCCGCGTCTAGCCTATCGGGGTTTCCTTTCGAAAGCTCAAAGGCTAAGGAACCGACACTTAAAGGCACCAGGGCTTATCATCCCAACAGAGAAAACCACCATGTCATCTAAAAAAGAACCCGCCCTAACAACAACCCCTACTAATCGGGAAGCCAACTATGTGCTGGCGGTACTGTTCGTTGTCATCATGCTCAATTTTCTCGACAGGCAGGTTATCTCGATCGTCGCGGAACCGATCAAACAGGAAATGGGACTTACTGACAAACAGATCGGATTGATGACAGGGCTCTCTTTCGCCCTCTTCTATACAACGCTTGCTATTCCTGTCGCGCTCCTCGCGGACAAATGGCATCGAAGTCGAATTATTGCCATCGCCATTGGTATCTGGTCGGTGATGACCATGCTGTGCGGGACGGCAAGTAATTTTGTCCAACTTTTTCTAGCGCGCGTGGGTGTTGGCATTGGTGAGTCTGCGTCTGGACCAGCCTCACACTCTTTGATCGCTGACTACTTCCCCCCGGAACGTCGCGCCAGCGCCATGGGTGTCTACGGCGCCGCTGTACCTCTAGGAGCTTTCATCGCACTCGCCGGTGGCGGATGGGTCGTCGAGAACTTTGACTGGCGAATTGCATTCTTTATTGCTGGCGTTCCAGGACTTATTGTCGCGCTTGTCGTTTGGTGGACCGTCAGAGAACCTCGCGGCCACGTCAGTTTAAGAGAAGCTTTTAAACCCCAACCCGATCAGCAAACGCTCAAAGAGGCACTAAGCGAACTATGGTCCAAACCGATCTACTGGCATCTGGTGATGTCGGGCATTCTTATTCAGTTCGTTTCCTACGGCACTGCTGCATTCTACGGCAGCCTCTATGTACGAGTGTTTGGCATCGGCTACGGGGAACTCGGCCTGAAACTCGGTCTCATGGTAGCTATTGCCGGCATGTCGGGCGCCTGGTTAGGTGGCAAGGCAGGTGACAGGTTCGACAAAGACCGACCGGGGACATCACTTAAGATCGTCACGGCAACTTTTCTTCTGGCTGTTCCCTGCACATTCGCTGCGGTTAATGTCGCCAACATCAATCTATCTATCGGCTTGCTAGGAATGACCACATTTGCTGCCACGTTCTATTACGGTCCAAACTTTTCGTTGATTCAATCACTCGCAGGTGATCGAACAAGAGCGATGGCAGTTGCCATCTACCTGCTATTCAGCGGCTTGATAGGGCTTGGTTTCGGACCCCTGTTTGTGGGCGCGGTATCTGACTATATTTCCGGTGGTGACCCCACGCTCGAAGCAAATGGGATTCGTGGCGGCGTCGCGACAATAGCTCTCTTTAACATCTGGACGGCGTTTCATTTCTGGCGAGCTCAACGGTTGGTAAGAATGGCTCAGTAGGAACATAGGGCCTATTGGCGAAAAGATAGCCCTACGGGCTCCGTTCCGGGGGCCTTTCAGGGAGCCTTTCAGGGGGCCTTTCAGCAGGCTTGTTACTGAGGGTACCTGCAGGTTGCTCATTACCGGACGCTGGTTTGGCCGCCATCTACGGGTATCAGCTGTCCTGTAATAAAACGAGACGCATCGGACGCAAAGAATACCATCACTGGCCCAAGGTCTTTGTCAGGATCGCCGTACTCACCACCCATGGCAATCGTTCGTTGGTTCATCCAGTAGGCAGCTTCGTTACCGGCTTCATCGGATCTTGCCCTGGCCTCTAGATACATGGGAGTCGCCATAGCAGGAAGAATGGCGTTGACTCTAACGTTATCAGCCCCCCAGGTTCCTGCCGCCGTTCTGGTCCATGAATGAACAGCACCTTTTGCCGCAGAATAAGCTGCCGCACCCGGCTCTGGCCGTTGTCCAGAGATAGAGCCAAAATTAATAATGGAGCCACCGCCTGATATTTTCATATGCCGGTGTGCCACCTGATTCGTAATCATGGTGCCCCTGACATTGACGGCAAACATCAGATCCCAGTCGTCTACAGTGACATTGCTTGCATCAGAAGATCTTTGGATAGCAGCGGGATGGGCCAGAGCGTCCAATCCACCTAGCGCTCCCACGGCCTTGTTAAAAGCCGATTCAACGCTATCAATGTCAGCGATATCAACGTGCAAATAACTCGCCTTTCCAGGCCCCGCTTTGTTCGCCTCCTCTGCTAGCGCTGCACCGATGTCGTCGTTGACATCCATTCCAATGACATGCGCGCCAGCCTTGACGTAAGAGCGCAGGGTGGCTTCTCCCATGCCTCTCGCTGACCCGGTGACAATAATCCGTTTTCCCTCGAGTTCCATTTTCTTATTCTCCTGAATCTTCAACCGAGATATTAGAATAGAAAGGTTAACAGGGATACCCGGTCCGCAGGTGGAGTATTGAGACAGATCGGATGGCGGCTGGTTTAATAAAAGACGCGAAACTTTATGGTTACACGTGGTTAACACCTGCTGGGCTTTCGACTGAGATGAAAAAATATCGTAAAGAGCAATTTAAAGCGGCGCTTTCCTCGGTTTCTTGAACCTTCAGGCATCATCTAACTATGGCGGTTCGGTTATTACCCTGCCGAAAAGTTTGCCCTTGTAAGAAATAAATAACGAGTACAAAACTCGAGGACTTTCACTGCCGCTAAACACCAACTTTTTAATACCGAAAAAATTTCCGCTCTCTGTCTTCGGAACCCGGTCTTCGGAACCCGGTCTTCGGAACCCGGTCGCTAAGCTCAAGCAATAGTTCTACTCCATTTAGTCATCACACTTACCATGATCAATTCATGCGACTACCTTGCTCGACTATTGCCCCACTGTGACGTGTCGACAATACTATCTGACCAAAGCACTCTGTGAATCCAACCCCAACTGCGCGCCTTACTCCAAACGGCATTCTCAGGCTGATCAATAAAACTTCGTGGTGAACGCTAACAGAACCCCGACACAACGCCGCGGTCCAAGTGCACTGCAGGAAGATACTTGGTAACTTTTGCAAAAACGTGGTTAATTCACCGCATTCCCAATAACTAATGATGTGGGCAGTCTATGAGTAACCAAACGATAGTCGCCAATCAATCGACGCAGGGCGAATTCAAATATATCGATAGCACTACTCAATCCTCTTTGTATCGTAACGACAAGGTAATGATTAAAAGAGATCCCGACGGCAATACGACGGCATCAAAAGGCGTCGACTTAAAGCCTCATAAACTACCCGTTTACAATGCCCGAGCCATGGGCGCGAACCAACCCAGTTGCGAACTAAACGGTTTTGAGCTTTTAATTTCACCCCTTGCTGATGATGCCTTAGACCTGCGTAACCACCAGTCAGTTGTCACGCACTACTATGCTCAGTGTGAAAAGCTTGTCAGCGAATTGACGGGCGGCAATGCCTATGCTTTTGATCACAATGTTAGATCCGCTACAGGTAAAAACAATGGTCAACGGGTGACGGGAGGCCAAGACGTTCAGGGGCCTGCTCACCTTGTCCACGGGGATTACACCTTACGATCAGGTCCAGAGCGCCTTACACAACTTGCGAAGCCACCTAGCGGTAACGATACACTTCGCAGCTTCTTGGATGAAGGTGCAACGCTCATTCCTGATGAGGTCGTTCAGAAGGTCGCTAAGACAGGTCAGCGGTTTGCAATTATTAATGTTTGGCGAAATATATCTGGCGACCCTGTCGTAACACACCCCATGGCGCTGTGTGATGCACAAACAGTGAACGCCGAAGAGCTGGTTGTCTTTGAAATACATTACGCCGACCGTGTCGGTGAGAACTACTTTTCCAAATACTCAGACAAACATACAATGTATTACTATCCCGAAATGACACGGGACGAAGCGCTGATAATCAAACAATGGGATTCAGCGGGGACACTTGCGCAATCGAATGGCAAAATGTCAGATTCGGCCCAACCGAATTCTCCCTGTACCTTTAGCTTTCACAGCGCATTCGTTGACCCAACCATCACCCTAGATGCGCCAGACCGATGGAGTATTGAAGTTCGTTGCATGGTTATCTATCGCGAGGAATAGCCATGAGCCCTTAGCTCAATCCGGCGCAACCGTAGAGCGCTCTTCTTTCACAAGAAATAGCATCACAGCACCAATGATCATCAGTAATATCAACGATGCGAAGCCCGCTCGTTGCGATTGGAAAAATGCGGTCGTTGTACCGACTAACAATGGCGCTAAAAAGGCAGTCACCGTGCCACTTAAACTATAAAGTGCAAAAAACTGAGTCGCCATTTCCGGTGGTGATATTTTGGCCATGAGCGTCCTAGAAGCAGACAAGCCGGTCACAAAAAATAACGCAAAAACTTGAAACATCAGGAAGTAGATAATCTCGGCGACCGTATTGAAATAGGGGGATGACCAAACCGGCTCAGTGCTTACTTGTACAACAAAGAAAATCGTTTCTGGTTGCATCGATACTAGACCAATCAAAATCAACGTCGTCATACCAATGGCAATCTTTAATGTCTTAATCGACCCCAACTTATCGTCTACAAGCCCGCCCAAATAAGCGCCTACCATTGCAGAGGTACTGGTGAATATACCCAGCAACAATAACGCAATGGTATCCCACCCAAATGTCCCGGACGCGTACACGCCATTGAATACAAGAACACCCGCCATACCATCATTAAAAAACATCCTTGACAGGAGATAGGTCGCGATATTGGAATAGTGCTTTAGCTGTTTGACGGTGTTAATCACGTCCTTAAGCCCCTGCCGAACACTGGCGAGGACAGGCTTGTCAGAGGCAATACCATCGGGCGTAAAAAGGAACAGGGGGATGCTTGCCAACAGTAACCATAAGCCTCCTAAGGGACCAACGATACGATCATGTTCATGCAACAGCTTGTCGATACCAAATAGAGGCACCTCAGGTAAAAAGCTCCAATCCAATGTGCCGGGAAGTGCGAAGGCGATCAGCACGAACACAAGTAACCCTATCGCGCACATGTTACCAAAAGAGAAAGCTAGACCCGATACAATTCCTGCTTTATCGATCGGTGTAACTGCCGGCAACATTGCGTTGTGAAAGACCTCTGCATAACCAAAGGCGATCAATAAAACCAGCAATAACCCAAAACCCAGTTCCATGCCAACGCCTGCGTCTGAACCTGCCGGGAGTATCCACCACAACGAAACCGCGATGACTGCCATCAAGATATGACTGCCAAATATCCAGGGTTTACGTTTACCGATTTTGTCTGCAATGGCACCCATAAAAGGAATCGTCAGCGCCATGAAGGCTCCGGCGCCCGCGTTTAGATATCCAATAAGTGCTTGTCCGCGAATGGGATCTCCCACAACCACATTGCTGAAGTACGGGAAAAATATATAAATGATGACCATGATATACAAAGGGTCACGCGCAGCCTGCCCGAAAGTCCAGCTGTAGTAGCCAAGCGGGGATGCCGCAGGGGTGCCGGCCAATGAAAGTGTTTCGTTAGTTTGATTCAAACAACAGACTCTCTTACGGTGAATATCGCAGCAAACACCACAGTATTATGGCTACAACAATGCAAATTAATGCCGTTTATTTACTAAAACGCGAACAGGCCTATCTCGCCGTGTACCCACCATCTACTGGCAGTGTGATGCCGTTAATAAAACTGGCATCGCTGCTCGCCAGGAAAGTCGCGACTGATGCGATTTCTTCGGGTTGGCCCAACCTGCCCATTGGGTGAAGATCTACAAGAAAATCCTCTCCTGACTGTTCAGCCCGAAATTCAGCTGTCATAGGCGTCACAATAAACCCAGGCGCAATTGCATTCACCCTGACACCTTGGCTGGCGTAGTCAATTGCAAACTGTTTGGTTAACCCTACAACCCCGTGTTTCGCAGCAACATAGGCACCTACCGCGAACTCGGCTTCGGGGTCAGCTTCTATCTCAGCATCTGCATCCACGGGCGGTGTTATTAGCGCTACCAAGCCCGCGACAGACGCTGTGTTAATGATCACACCGCCGCCTCGTTCGGCTAAAATCGGCGCGCCAATTGACAGACCGTGAAATACCCCGGTCAAATTTACCGCAATAGTTTGGTCCCAGCTGAACCCGTTACCGACACCAGCATTGTTGAAAAGCACGTTAATATCGCCCAAATTCGAAATAGTTCTCTTGATGGCCTCCCGCATTTCCGACGCACTTGTCACGTCTAGCCCCATGCCATCTGCACGGCCACCGGCTTCACTAATCAAGGCAACAGTACCTTCCGCTGCTTGGGAGTCAATATCACTGCACATGACAGCGGCGCCAGCTTGCGCCATATGAATAGCGCTTGCTCTACCAATACCACTTCCAGCGCCAGTGATGAGCGCTACTTTCCCTTCGAGTTTGGACACGTACGATCTCCGTTAACTTTTGTAATGATTGGTGTAGATAGCTATACCACACTCGAAGCTAACAGTAAGTATCTTTCCTAAATCTTCATATGGAGCACGATTGTCAGAAATCTTCTGATAAATACTTCTGACACGATAATTAACCGTACGCTGACAGACACTGCCTTGTTAACTTTTCAAAGCTGCTAAAAATACAGTAATTGTCCCAAAGCGGACGAAATAGAATCAAAATACACGGAAATACCATCTGAATAATCGGTAAGTATCTGATAAAAACAGAGGGTTTAGGAGTGAGGTATCGCTAAAGAGTCCCGCTAAAGAGTCCTACCAGAACGTGGCTGCAGTAATTGTGACTGTGATTGCGATTGAATTGCCATCGCAGAGTCCACCGGAACGGCGCATCAAATACCTGACCGCACTGCGGATTAAAAGCGACCAACACTTTCTTCAACCGTCGTCGTAGCGCTCTGCTTGATGGACAGCCTGCGCGTTGTGCGCACCAAAAATCACAACGGTTGTCTAAACTAAAAGAATTAGATACCCTTTCCGGGCAGGGCGGGATGAAGGCAATCGGTCACAACTATTCGCCTTCAGTGCCTGGTGAACACGTCCGTTTCAATCAGTCAGACCAGTTGCAAACAACTAATCTACCTGCAAGAACCCGTCAGTCACTGTGGAACGCAGCAACGCTATTTTCCTGGCAGGCGAGTGACCTGCTCATCGTTGGTCATTTTCTGGTTGCACATGGTCGCTGTGCGTTTACCAGCAAACCTACTATCCGCGTGGCCAGCGGATGAAACAGGCTCGGGATTCAACAATTGACGAATAACAATTGACGAATATCGTCGAACATCTGGTCCACCGGCATTCGGTTGATGCACCGGATAAAATCGCTGTGATCCACGGTGAGAACCAATACAGCTATAGCGAATTGGATTCATGCATTAATCAATGTTCCAAATGGCTGCTTGATAACAACCTGCAACAGGGTGATCGCGTGGTACTGGTTTTGCCCAATGCCCCCGAATACATCGTCGCCTTCCTTGCCGTCGTTAATATTGGCGCGATCGTCGTACCAGCTGACCCGGGCCATAAAGCCGACCGGCTTGGATTCATCGTTGAGGAAACATCTCCGCGATGGCTCATCTACGCTGATCAACGCCCGCCCATTGTCGTAGATGCTGTATCAAGTGTCAGACTATCCTTCGCCCCGGACACTGGCACGATTGTCTTCTCAAACTCACATCGGGTAGCAAACGAACCAAAAAGCCTGACGGCACCAAGTGAACGCTGCGCAGCAATCATCTATTCCTCAGGTTCAACCGGACGGCCAAAAGGTGTCGTACTCACTCATGATCATCTGCTGACCACTGCAAATAATCTCGCGAACATGTTAACCGCAGATAGCAACCATCGAGATCTGATTCTAAGCCCGATGAATCACACCGATGGGTGGCAACGGGTAGCCAGTGCTTTATATGCAGGTGCTAGTTTAATCATTTATGAAGGTTTATTGTCGATAGCCGGCTGGCTTGATGACGTACAGCGATTCAAAATCTCATCGTTTTATACCCCACCGCCTTTTCTAAACTACCTGCTAAAGGCTGATCGAAGCGATATCAAGGAGATGACTACGACTCTTCGTTCGATCGAAATTGGCAGTGCACCAGTGTCACCGGATCGAATCCATCAGTTGTCGGAGCTCTTTCCCGGGGTAACCATTTATGTGCATTTTGGACTCACTGAGTCATCCCGAGCAACCATTTTGAATGCCACTATTAGGCCTGATAAACGTCATACAGTAGGTACAGCCTGCAAGAACGTTGAAATTAGCATCAGGGATGACCAAGGTAAAATACGAACCCATTCAAGCCAGGGAGAAATATTACTACGCGGCATGCAATCAACTCGATATTACTGGCAACGCGACGATTTGAACCAGCAACGTTTTCTTGACGACTGGTTATTGACAGGTGACTACGGTGAACTTGATTCAGACGGCTACCTGCTTTTTCGGGGCCGCAAAGATGACATGATAAATTTTAGTGGTTTTCACTATTTTCCAGCCGAGGCTGAATTGGAATTAAAACAAGTACCTGGCGTGGCGCAATATGTGTTTTGCGGTGTTCCCGATGAGCAGGGTATCCATCAACATCTTCCCTGTGCCTTTTTTCAGCCCGAGCCTGACGCGCAGGCCGCTGATGCAGGTCGAACACTACTAACCCTAAGCAGACAAAACCTGCTGCCTCATATGGTGCCTAGAAAGGTAATACCCGTGACAGACATCCCACTCACATCATCCGGCAAACCCAATCGACGTCAGCTGATAAAGGACTATCTATACCAGATCGATGAACAACTGAAATGAATCAACAGTATCGACAAGAAGCCCATCAACATGAGTGAAAGAAGTGATGTCCAAGCGACCATCAAGCACTATCTTGCGAGCGAATTTCCTGGACAAGGTAACGAGCTCACGCATGACACCAACCTACTTGAAGACTGGTTTCTAGACTCCTTGAGTATCATCGAGACAGTCATGTTTTTGGAAACTAAACTCAACGTCAAAATGACCCGGCGCGATATCAATGCGGAGAACTTCGAATCCATCAACACCCTGACTAAGTTCGTTATCACCGCCAAAAACCGGTCTTAACGTGCCCGGACTCCTTTCAGCCAAAACAACCAGCAATAAACAACGGCAGCAGCACGATCAGCACAACATATTTGTGGTTGCTGCCGTGCTCCTGGTCATGGCCTTGTACTGCTACTGCTTCACGTTTATTGCTGCAGACCTTGGAGCCCCTAAACCCGAAAGCACCCTGGCATCCCTCGGCGGCTCAATCAGTCATGTGTTCGATGAAGATGGCAACGTCGGCTCCAACCTTGTCGTCAGCATGACTCAGAAGTTCATAAGCAACGATGTCGAGCGGTTAGTCCTTTTCGGTGTTATCAGCGTTGGTTTTTTGCTCGCTTATTTCCTGCCACTGGCATACAAACAGACCGCGTTGGTGGTGACTACTGCCGTTGGAATAGCCACTCTATTCGGATATCAGGCACTGGCTGGCCTGCTTTTCTCGCATACCGTTGTGTATGTTTTTCTGCATCCAAACCCAATCCGTTATCCGTGGCTGGGCGTGTTCAGCGGTATTCTCTGTTCTTTAACGCTTCACCCCCTAGCCGATGTTTCGGCGACGAGCATCACAACATTTCTGCTACCTGTTCTTTTACTCGCTGCGGCCTATCGTTACCTCCTACCGAAACTAGCAGACTACCCCCGACTGGCGCCTATAGTTCGAACCACCGTCGTTCAGTCCGCCATGATCACGGTCTGTGGATTTGCACTGATTGAAGGTCTAACGGGCGAACAGTGGAAACTACCGCTGGGCGTACTGATGTTCTTCTGGCAGTGGGAACGGATCATCCTGTATCACGTCGATTATAAAGATGGGCTGGTGCCAAAAACGCTATCATTTTCGGACTACCTGGCCGTTTTTTTCATGCCCGCCTGCATCGCTAACTGGCGTTGGGGCGTGACTATCGGTCAGGGGTATCACTACAGCAGCAGTACTTTTTTGTGCGAGAACAAAAACAAAATTGTCCTGAGTGGCGTCAACATCTTATTGATAGCACTTTTATACCTCGTGTTTTCTGACTGGGTCCGCTACGGATTGATTGATTGGTTCGAGCGGGCTGGCATCCCTGTTTATCAGGCCAGCACCCGGCATCTGGTTGAAGCTTTCATGAGCGGTTACACCATTTCAACCAGTAGTGTTCTGGTGACAACTTTACTGGATCTGGTGCGTTGGTTAATGCTGTGGGGTAGCGTGGTTCATTTTAAGGTGGGTATCTGGCGCATCTGTGGCTATCGCATGGACCCCTACTTCAACAAACCCTGGCTGGCAACAAACCTGGTGAGCTTCTGGGCACGCTTCACCTTCCACTATCGAGAGTTCCTGGTTCGAGCATTTTATTACCCGGTTTTCTTTCGCTTCTTTCGAACCAAACCGGTGTTGCGAATATTCGCGGCTACCATGGCATCAGCCTGTCTTGGCAATATGATCTGGGGACACGTCTCCGAGGAGATGTTCTATCGAGGCATGGAATACCAAAACTTCGGTAGGGTTTTCGATAGCTGGTTTTATTTCGTTCTGCTCGGCCTTGGCATTACCCTAACCGAACTGTTTCTGTTGCGGTTTAAGCGTAAGCGGAAACCCTGGAGCCTGGATCGATTTTTCTTTCTGGATCTGCTGGCGGCCTACTGCACAGTACAATTTTATGCGCTCATCATTATCTTCGCCCGGCCTACCGAGCACAGCTCTGTTGGTGATCTGGCCGCGTTATTTCTTCTCGGTTTCGGTATTCGCCTTTAGAGATCAATAGCCCCGACGGTTAATGAAGTCGCGACGAAGCAAAATACTCGTAGAGCACAGTACCCACAAAGTTCGTGGTCTTAATGTTGCGTGTAATTTTACGACTGTTCTTTCCAAACCATTTGCAGAAACCGCACAATTTTTATACCGGCGCGTCTAACGTGAGTCGTCGCTCTGCCCGTCGCCATAACTCTGCGACACGCTAAGATCACCAATATCCAAAAAAGACTTTCAGCAACACCCACGATCCGGCGTCAATTGGCGCCTTGAAGGTATTGCCTTTATCAACAGGTACGCTGAAATCAGGACTACTGCCGCCGACCTCAATCACCCCTCCGCTGACGTTGCGAACCGGTCGCGGTTAAGTCCATCAAGACTAGCGCGACGCTGACAGTCCAACTAGCGTGGACATCATCAAATTCCATGTAAAGAGAAGCAGCCTTTGGAGGCGTCCGAATGATTGGCGTATATCGAGAACAGGCCCAGCGGCGCCACGATCTCTATAGACTAACTATCTATTAACGGGGTCTCTATTGCGTAGGTTGGGTCCTAGCCGCAATTGCACAACTCAGAATTACCGCGGCATTAAAGCCGCGGTCACGTGGTCAATGACAACGCTTCCAGGTCTAAGCGTTAGCAACCCATCCCGCATGGAACCCGTAAGGTACCCTGAAGGGAATCAGAATCGATGCAACTGGCCCAGCGGCAATATCCTGTGCGTCCAAAATCAAACATTCGCTTTGTTCCGCGGCCTCGTCCTGGACAAAGCAAATAAGGTAGCCGTCGTCTTCTGCGGTCGCGCCAACCTTTGGCGCAAACACCGCCTCGCCGCCAAATCGATTAGCGCCGTAATCAAACGTTGTTGTAGTTTGTGTCTCATTATCAAACTTCATTACGCCATCAAAGCTAAACGGTCTTACCGGATTGAATACAGCGCCGTAGACAAAGCGGGTTTTGTGACAGACATAACCGTCGTTAACCCGTGTGAAATCGCACCGAGCTGGACTCAGTGTCCGCTCTGTAACGGCACCACTTATTAAGTTGATGCGCCACTCGTAAAGCTGGCCCTGGGTCTCCTGCAGGTTGTCTGCGCCCAAACCGGCGTTGGCAATGTCAGAGGTTTTGGAACGCGACGCCTGCAACACAACCTCGTCACCCTCATCCCAAGCGTTAGCGGTATGCACAACCGAGCCGGTCTCAACTTCAAACCAGCGCACGTCTGAATCTGTGCCAAAGCGCGGGACAACGCCAATTCGAGAACCGTGTTCTGGTTCGAATCCCAAAGCTGGACCGCCTGCCATCGCGCGCTCGATATCGAGCGTGATCGGAAAGTCTAGAAACAAAGAATATTTTTCAGTCACGGCAAAGTCGTGCATAAAAACTGGTTTTTCGATAGTGATTGGCGTCGAGTGAATCAGTTCCCCAGCGGCGTTAATAACAGAGTAAGAAACATAGGGTGGTTGGAAGGCATAACCAAAAGTCATCATTTCACCACTTTTTTGATCGACCTTGGGATGAGCCGTGAAGGGATGTTTTAGCTTGCCATCGAAGTTTGTAGCACCGTCAGTTTCTAATCCGGGCAATCGGATGATAGTCGGTTGCGACGGTTCATGCAGGGCGTAAAGGGTATTATTGTGGTATGCAAACGCGGTGTTTGCCAGGTTCTTGTTCCTTGGCGCGCCATCAGGGATACGCGACGGAGTCGGATCCATCATCGAATTCATTCCCTTGTATACCCAATCACCACGCGCCTGTTCAAGCTTCAAGCCTTCTGTTTGCACAAACCGATTGCGGTAGTGGGCCAAGCCACCATGAAACTCTATGGCGTGAATCATACCGTCACCATCAAAGGTGTGGTACGCCGCCTCATCAAATATGTGTACGGGATTTGGACCGACCCGCAAAAAGTGACCCGACAGGTCTTTGGGTATGTCACCCCTGATTTCCATATCTTGCGCTTCTCGCTCTTCCGAAACCGGGGAAAAATTTCCGTCGAGAAAGAAATTAACTGAACTGGCTGCTTCTGATGGCGCCATGAAACACCTCCATAATGATTTGAATTTGGCGTCACTATAACAGCTGGCCTAAGCACCCGACCACTGCCCGCTTAAGGGTGCACGAATGAAAGCGTTTGCATTCTGAACTAGCTGGTTGGCCGCCAACATTCGACCAAAGGAAGCATAGGCGTTGTTTTACTCTGGCGATTTACCCCGACCCCATTACTTTTACCCCGACCCCATTACTTATCGTTCACGAGATGCCAAGCTCTGCCCAAAGGCGCGTCCGTAACTCTGACTTCAAAATCTTGGTCGCTCCCATGGGCCATGATTTAGTGAAGCGCACGTAACGGGGCACCTTAAAGCTGGCAACCTCGTCTCTGCAGTAGTCGATAATTTCCTGTTCGTTTGCTGACGCTCCCGGTGCAAGTTCGATGAAAACCCCCACCACCTCGCCGTACTTCTCATCGGGAACCGCGACAACCTGCGCCAGGTTAACCGCAGGATGTGTGGCGAGAAAACCTTCAACCTCTACGGCGGCGACGTTCTCGCCACCCACCTTAAGCATATCTTTCAACCGTCCCCGAAAGGTAAGGCGACCTTGGTCATCTAAACTACCAAGATCTCCGGTGCGGAACCAACCGCCTTCATAAAACGACTCCGCCGTTTTCTGAGGGGCATTATAGTATCCAGCGAACACTCCGCGACCACGAACCACAATCTCACCGGTAGCGCCAGCAGAAACTGTTGCACCCGTGTCCGGATCACGAACCTCGATTTGATTACCAGGGAGCGCACGACCAGAACAGTTGCTGCGCAACGCCAGGGAGTCCCCTGGTTTGCACATCGCCGCCGAGCCGCCCGTTTCGGTCATGCCAAACACGGTGATTTGAACGGTGTTAGGCATACGCTCTTGCATAGCGCGTAGCTCCTCAGGCGGACCGACGTTAAGCACTACTCGAACCGCAGCAAAGCTGCTCGCGGTGTATGCAGGATGATTGAGTAGCTGCATGGTAATGGTGGGAAACGCCGGAAACATCAAAGTGGCGCTTTCTCGACGGATCATCTCGAGCGCGGCACCAGCGTCAAAGTGCGTCATCGAGAGATAGGTGCCGCCAACATGCAAAATACCCGTCAAAGGCTGGATAAAAGCCGTGTGGAACATCGGTAGCGGGCCCCACATGACGTCACCTGGCTGCAGCCCCATACACTCAACGCCACCCACTACGCCGGCGTGCTGCAATACAATGTGGTTCAGCGGACAGCCCTTAGGCATGGCGGTAGTGCCAGAGGTATAGATCATCAGGGCCTCGTCTTCGACATGTATCTTCCCGCGGCGCTGCTCTACCTCCTCTGGTGCGCAAGAATCACCAAGCTTATAAAAAGCTTCACGACCCAAGAACCCTTGCTCGCTGGACGACCCTAAAGAGATGGCGACACGCAGTTGCGGCGCCGACTCAAAGGGAACAAATGCCGTCTGGCCAGGCTCAGGTTGCTGGTTCTTGTCGTGCACCAACTCTGGGATCGCGCGCCGCAACAGCTCTATATAATTTGTGTGCTGTTCGGTGATGTCGTTGGTGATGATGACCTTGACACCTGAATCAACCGTGACATGCGCAATCTCTCGAGCTTTAAAACGTGCGTTGTAAAGAACGCCAACGGCACCAACCATCGATGCGCCAAACATCAACGCAACAAAATCCACACAGTTCGCCATCAGGATCCCAACCCGGTCTCCGGGCTCAACACCTAACGCAACTAACGAACGCGCGGCCTGACGCACGCGAACCTCAAGCTCACCGTAAGTCACCCGCTCGCCTTCCAGCACAATGCAATCTCGGTCGGGATGTTCGGCTGCCCTGCTCAACAGCAACTCTGGCAACGATAGCGTTGTGATCTCACTTATAGACATAGAGCCCCCGCAAAAAAGGGTAAGGCACCGGCGGGTAAGGCACTGGAGGCTAAAATAGGCATTCTAAAAGAGTCCTTTTCAATGGTTCAATGGTTCAATGGTTCAATGGTTCAATGGTTCGGTAACTCAGATAGATTAACACGACGACCAACGAGGCCGCGTGGACCCCTTTTAATCCATCGAAAATAACAGTTGGCCCGCTGTCACCAGCCCCGAAGCGTCAACAGTCGAGGGCCTCCGCAGACTCCTTGACCAGGACACTTAAGGGCAGCCCAGGGACCCAGTGTGCTTTTCCCCAAGCCTCAGGACACCCCTCCTGCTCACTGACCCTTGGCGAAAAGAGAAAGGTGAAAATCGATGAAATATAAGCGTACAGCTAAAGCAGCGACCGACCCTGGTGACTCAAACGAATTATTTTTACGCCGGGAAATATGCAGCGTTTTAAACAGGCCCGGATTACATCCCCTTTCAGATCAGGATTTAATTTACATCCTCCCTCACTGGAATTCGACCAAGGACTTTACCCCGCCTAACATTTGTTGGCATTATCATGATAACTTCCCAAAACCTATCAATGACAACATGCGAGGTAAGCTCATGAATAAGCAATTTCTTCCCGGCCGTCTAGGTAATCCTGACGCAACGTTTCTGGACGATCCTCGCGCCGACCCAAGGATTGTTGCCATCCTGCAAATGTCAGGTGACCTGGGCGCTGATGTCGAGCCGGTATCGATCGATTCAAGCTATGAAGAATGTCTCAACTACTGTACCGCTTTCGAAACCGCCACGGCGGCAATAAATCAGGTAATGGAAGCGGCCATGCCCGCATACGACAACGTCGTTTCTACCGTCGAGACAATAAAAGGGGTCGACGGCAATGACATCACGCTATACATCCACAAACCAAAAAACCAGGACGGCCCACGCCCCTGCATCGTTCATACTCATGGCGGCGGCATGGTACTAATGACAGCGGCGGACCCTGGTTTCGTTCGCTGGAGAAATGAGATTGCCAACGCTGGACTTGTTGTCGTTGGCATAGAATTTCGCAATGGCGGCGGTAAGCTGGGAAATCACCCCTTCCCTGCAGGTCTGAATGATTGCGCCAGTGGTCTTAAATGGACTCATGAAAATCGTGAAGCATTAAATATCTCAAGCATTGTGCTTTCAGGTGAATCAGGCGGCGGTAATTTGTCAATCGCAACCACTCTAAAGGCCAAACAAGAGGGCTGGCTCGATAAGATCGATGGAGTTTATGCAATGTGCCCTTATATTAGCGGCGCTTATCAAAATCCGCCCGAACAGCTAGTGTCACTGGTAGAGAATAACGGCTACACCTTGGATTGCACAATGATGGCGGCGATGGTGAAGGTTTATGACCCGACTAACGTTGCAGCGAAGAACCCTTTGGCCTGGCCTTACCAGGCATCCATTGATGAGCTTTCAGGTTTGCCACCTCACATCATCTCGGTGAATGAACTGGACCCTTTGCGCGACGAGGGACTGGCGTTCTATCGAAAGTTAGTGCGGTCCGGTAACTCCGCTGTCGCAAGAACAGTTCATGGCACCAATCACGCTGGAGACATATCCTTTCCTGATGCTACCCCCGACCTCTACAACGAAACCTTACGGTCTTTGTGCGGGTTTGCATTATCGTTAGCGTAAACGACAAGGACAAGGTCAAATTAAAAGGTCAGAGTGACTATGCCGACACTCTATTTTAACCCAGTGATGATAGACGGATGTAAGAGGTAGTAGAGCAACGCACCGAGCACGGATAACACTGCTACTTAAGCACTGCTACCTAAGCACAGCTACCTAAGCACAGCTACCTAAACACAGCGAACTAAACACAGCGAACTAAACACAGCTACTTGGCCAGTGTGATCTCGCCAGAGTCGAGCAACGATTGACGGATATCTTGCACTTTTTCTGCAGTAATTTTTTGATTACCCCCCCAGGTTAAGCGAATGTAATTACTCAATGAGACTATTTGCTCATTACCAAGAATTTCGCTGTAGCCAGGCATAGCCATCATTGTGATATCGGATTTAGGGATGCCTTCTAATATAAAGATTATAAGGTTATTCGGGTCGGTTGCTTTAACCGAGGCGTTGCTTTGAAGTGCCGGCGCAATCGTACTACCCTCGCCATTGACGCCATGACAGCCGGAACAGTTATGGGTAAATAAGACTTTACCGTCTTTTTTTTCCTTATTAGTGAGTTTTGCCGTCAACTTAAGTTCTACAGCGGTGACATCGCTATCATCGAGTAGATAGGTCGCCACGGCATTGAGATCGTCGATGGTTAAATGACTAAAGCTATTAGACACGGCCTCAAGCATTTCATGATTAACAACACCCTGGGCAGAGTGTCCGGTATGAAATAAATCGACCAGCGAGGTCCGACTCCAACCCTGCTTACGCAGTTCTGCCGGGGTGATATCGAGCGCATTCATATTGCCCAGAAAACCGCCGCTTAAGGCTTTGCTTTCGTCCATCGCCATCGCGATATTCCGTGGTGTATGGCATTCCCCGCAATGAGCTAAACCCTCTACAAGATAAGCGCCTCGATTCCATTCTTTTGACTTTTTGCTGTTGGTGACAAAGCCTGCACTGTCTAAAAATAATAGATTCCAAGCCTTTAAACCGAAGCGGATATTGGCCGGAAAGATCATCGTATTCTCGACGTTCGGAGTGCTACTGGCAGGAACTATTTGCAAATAACGCCACAAATCTTTTAAATCCCTGTCGGTAACCCTATGAAAAGAGGTGAACGGCATGGCGGGATATAAGTTACCTCTGGGCGCAATACCTTCGCGCATAACCTTTACGAAATCGTCATAGAGATAGCCCCCAATGCCGTGTGTTTTGTCGGGGGTGATATTGGTGGAATAAACGATACCAAACGGAGTCGGGAATGCATGGCCACCCGCGTAATCATCACCGCCATCAACATTGTGACAAGCTGCGCAGTCGCCAGCATAGGCGATATAACGACCTCGCTCGACACTATCGTCTAAAGCCGCGGCAAGAGTGATGCTAGAGAGAATAAGCGTCATTAGCGCAAGAGATGTCTTTACTAATATATTCATGCGTACTCCTGCGATATCAACGGATAAGTTAGCGGCGTTAGTGCCTGTGCTATTCATGTTGTTCATTATTCTTGAAACTTAGGGATAAAAACACATGCCGCTATTTAAGAAGATAGCATTTAAAGAACAATCACGCCGCCTATAAATACTTATGTATAACCGCAATGGGTGAAAAGCGCAGAGTTACAAAAACAGTCGCTTCGGTCAGGATGACCTAATAGATTGCAGAGCCGCGGAGGTAGGCATGGCGCAATGCCTTACACGGCCACTTCAGCCTTAGCGTCGCGCCCGGTTACCTGCCTCCTTTGAACCATCTAGGCGCCTACGGTTAGGCTTCCGCTGTCTTTTCCTTCTCATGACCTTATTTTATTTTAAGCGCCGTAAAGTCTTCACCTATCCCAACGTAAGCAGGAATTGGTCTATTATCGGCAGCAAAGGCAATTGCACGATGCCACCCATCGAAAACACTTAATTTCCCCCAAGAATTGGCTATTAATATTACTCGTGGTTCTTCAACCAGGTTTTTTCTAATTTCATCTATTGTATTAACCTCTGATTTGGGAAGTTTTTTTTCTTTGTACTCCGTCACCATTTCGTCCAAAGAAACCCCTAATCGATCGTCAGTCATGCAAAGTGAGTCGAATATGTTATTTACTAATTTGTGCGTTTTAGGATCGACTTCTATTTTGTACCATTTAACTTCGTCTTTAAAAAACTCATCCCATGATTTTTCATAATTATAAATATTATCTCCCCACGATGAGGGGTCTTGTTGTAAAAGCTCTTCTTTTTTCCTTCTAAAATCCTCTGGCGATTTAACTCGCCCATGAAATATATAGGTCACTTTTACCTCTGTGTTATCTATTTCTTTCATTTTAGTTTTTCTTGTTTTGCTGCTGCATTAAATCGGTCGACAACAAAATCAACTAAGTAGAGCCATAGCTGCCAGCCCACAATATCGCCGTAGATCTGACCGCTAAATACGCCATAAACTGGGTCTTTTAAGTTGCGCCAAGTTCCCTGCTCGATTCCTTGGCCGCGCTTCGCGTTGCCCATCATGGAAATAATAACGGTGATCGCGCGGGCGACTAAAAATTGACCTGATTCGACAATCAAAGCTACAAGGCCTGGCAACTTGGAATCTGCCATTCGCAGTGACTGGCAGATTCCATTGATGTCTCTATGCGGTGCCCGGTTACCCGTAACGTAGTCGGTAGGAAAGCGTTTACCGATATCTAGAACACTATCGGGTCCAGCCGGGTATTTAGAGAACCGCCCTGTGGTAGCTGAACACTGTTTGGTGGCGTGTGCGTCTGCAAACTGGCTTTGTGAATCTATCTGAAATAAAAGGCATTCAAGGGGTTTGCGCAAAGCGTGGGTTTTTTGCATCAAGCTAGTTCGCTTGCTTCGTGTGCTGCCAATTTTTCGGGATAAATCGACCACTGTATCCGCACTGCGAGCGATCACCTTTAGCAATGAACCCAGACGCCTTTTGTATTGCTGCAATAAACGCACACAGCCCCCCATCAGCTTTGGCGAACAATGCTGCTGTGCCATTAATTGACACTGCAATTTTCAGCCTTAGGAAGGCCATAAGAGAGCTTTAATAGAGATGATGTATCCATCAACGAATCCTCTTTCTTCACACGATGCCGTATTGGCAATTAAACTCAAACAGCTAGGTCTATCCGGACTTAACGATTATTTTGCTTGCGCGTGCTCAAAAGAGAACGCTTGGGCTAGGGAAACATACAGCCTCAAATGGGATAATTTAGGCGCGCATTCTAGTGTTTTTTTCAAGGAAGGCAAAGAAAAATGCTAGGCATCAGGTACTTATCGGGGAAAGTGAAAAGGGGTTTTGGATGAGATATCCAGCCACCAGGTAGAGCTTCGAAACAGGTAAATAGCGGATTGCCTCAGCAAAGAGTGAAACCCTGACACCAGTAGACTGAAAACCCTGCCAGGACTTTTATCTCTTAAATGACGTCCTATAAGACGATTACCCCGTGTCCCAACCCTACCCAACGACCAGCGCAACACTTTTTTCTGGACAGGTACCCTAGGCTGGATTGACGATTCACCCTTTCTTGCTCTGCACTGTTGCCCCATAACCCTTGAGGCGCGCGGATTGCCCTTCGACCTTCATGCCCTGCGTGAACCCTGCTGAGACTTTACAATCATTGAGTTTACCCAGCAGATCGCTGACAACTTAACTGCGCAGGGCCAGAAAACTCCTATAGATTGCTCAACTCGTCAGTGCTAAAAACAGGGTCATCGCAACGTCCGGTAACGATGATGTCAACGCTAAAACACAAAACGTTCCTTCATCCAACTAACTGTTCTGGTATGCCAGGCGGGTCGTCATAGACGAATCAATGAATTCGCAGGGGTAAATCAAGTCCAGCTTCGGTAATGACGGTTTAACCTGCTTTCACTCTTTGACGCCCAGTTGACGTTAGCGCTGTTTGATTTTTAAAAGTGTACCGGTAACCCGCTGATTCCTTTGACTGATGTTACTAGCTTGAACCGTACTGATACCCAAATAACTATGCCATTACATTCGACGCTCTGTTACCAGGGTGGGCAAGCGAGCAAGGCGATGGCTAAGGCGACCTCTTCGGCATACTCTGGTTGCGAACCGCTGAACTGATAACTCGAATGAAAACTCGAGCGATTAGATAAATCCCCAATCACAGAGACGCTGCAGTTTGTTCTGCAACAAAACCAATGTGGCCGCAGTCTTCGAACGCAAACGACGCGATGAGTAAGCATTTTCGACAAACCTTGCGCGGCACACAGACGAAACGGTCCCCAAAACAATGTGTCTGTAAAAATGTGTGCATAAAAATGTCTTCATAAGACAAGGTTTATAACCAGGACTAAAACAACGATACTCGCAACCTTGGATTGTGAATAGTGGTTTTGAATACTCGCTGGCTTCTCCTTTTTGGCGTTTGGATGCTATACGGCTCGTTTGGGCTGGTGGCAACCAGCCTTGCGCCCGTCGCATCCCTTGTGATCGAAGATCTGCAAATGACCCATGCAGAAATGGGTATGGCGATGGGCGCCTGGCAACTCGTCTACATATTCGCTGCCGTCCCGGCCGGTATGCTGCTCGATCGCGTCGGCGTCAAATACGCCCTTGCTCTTGGCGGCATACTTATCGGAATATCTGCTCTTGCTCGCATGTTCGCCGACGACACAACCGGTTTAATAATGGCTGTGATGATATTTGGTCTTGGCGGCCCAATCATCTCCGCGGGTGCACCCAAAGTCGTTGTGTCGTCCTTTACCGGCACTACCCGTGGTCTCGCTATGGGTATTTATATGACAGGGCCGGCTATCGGCGGCATTATTTCCCTTACCATGACCCATTCAATACTACTGCCTGCTTTTGATCAGTCCTGGCGGTCAGTACTGGGACTTTGGTCAGGCGTTACGTTTCTTGCCGCCTTTCTCTGGTTTCTCCTTGCATCTGTTGCGGATTCATCGACCAGCGAGACGCCAAAAGGACCGAGGGTGTCTCAAATAGGTGTCATCAGGGAACTCATTACGCGTCCTACCGTCGTTATTATCCTGTTGATGAGCATCAGTGTTTTCATGTTTAACCATGGACTTAACAACTGGTTACCTGAATTGCTGCAATCGCATGGATTGTCCGCAGTAAATGCTGGCTACTGGGCCGCCTTACCGACGGTGATCGGCATCATGGGCTCATTGATCATTCCACGATTGGCGACACCAGAACGACGATTTAAGATACTCATAGGGCTAAGCATCGCCGCGTTTATTGCCAGTATCTTGTTACGCTTTGGCGAGCCCAGCTCACTGCTAACCGGATTGTTACTGCAAGGTGTTGCCCGCAGCAGCCTAATGACAGTCTTAATACTTTCCCTGGTAGAACTTCCCGAAATTGGCGAACGTTATGCTGGCGTTGCCAGCGGGCTGTTCTTCTCTGCGGCGGAACTAGGTGGCGTACTGGGGCCGTTAACATTGGGCTTACTCTACACACCGGAAGTCGGTTTTTCTTCAGGGCTAACGCTCCTCACCGGGATTGCCCTGACCATCATAGCCGGCGCATTCCTACTGCAACTTCGTTCTCGTCAAACCAGCTAGCACTCCTCTTTAGAACAAAAGGGTCGGGATAACGCGGGATAACGGGGTCGGGATAACGGGGTCGGGATAACGGGGTCGGAGTAACTACCCGGGGATAACGGGGTCGGGGATAACGGGGTCGGAGTAACTACCCGGGGTTAAGTGTCAGAGTAAACGCACCAACCTCTAATTAAACTCCTACAATAATTTAATCGAATTCTACTACTGCAGTTCGTCAGGGTAGCTAAGGTCTCTGCATCCAATAGATTGAGACAGAAATGCCAAGACGCCGAAGGTTCTGCCCCGCGGGATTCCCTATCCATGTTATTCAACGTGGCATCAATCGCCAGATCTGCTTTTCCTGCGATGCAGATATAGCCGCCTACGCAAACTGGCTAGCTGAGGGCGCAGACAAGTTTGACGTCCAGATAAACGGCTGGGTCTTTATGACCAACCACGTCCATCTCTTGGTGACACCTCCACACAAAGAAGCTGTGTCGAATCTCATGCAATTTTTGGGAAGATTGTATGTGAAAAGCTTCAATTACCGTTACGCACGAACCGGGGGGTTGTTTGAAGACCGGTTCAAATCGAGCGTCGTGCAAGATGACGCCTATTTGCTCACCTGCTTAAGATATATTGAGTTGAATCCTGTCAGGGCCGGGATGGTTGTTGACCCTGGGGATTACCGATGGTCTAGCTACGCCGCCCACGGACTTGGCCGAAGCATTTCAATGCTCACACCTCATCCCTTATACCTTTCGCTTGGAGAGTCGCAGTCTGAGCGGCTTGTAAAGTACCGGCGGCTTATTGGCGAGACGCTCGACGCAGATGTCATTGGAAAAGTTCGCCATTGCGCTAACAAGGGGTTGATACTGGGTACCGAAAAATTCAGACAGCAGTTTAAGGAAATAACCGGTGGCCGGGCTGAATGACGAATACTTATTCAGGCCTTACTTCCGCACTTTACCCCGGCCCCCTACTCCGACCCCGTTATTTCGACCCCTTTATTCTTTTGGCTCGAGCCGTTCAGGTAGCCATGGCCCCTGTCCAACTCCGACCAGAGCCGTCACGCAGAAGCAGCATACGCCAGCGATCACCATCCAGGTCGACCAACCCCATATATCTACTACTTGGGGTAAGCCTAGGTTCAAAAACAGACCCGCTAAGGGGGCAAGTGTCGCGGTTATACCGAATGCGCGACCCACACCGTGGGGGCTAATCGCCTCGGCGGTTTCTGAATACATGGCACACCAGGCGGGATAGATGAAACCTGCAAAAAAACCGGTCACCGACCACATGAGCATCAGCGTGGTTTCGGGGGTATCCACAGGCAAGTTCGCGCCGATGATGAAACAACCACCCGTCGTTAAACCTCCGAAAGCGATCACAGTTTTGCGCACGCGTAAACGGTCAGATAGCCAGCCTGAGATGAACACGCTGAAGGTAAACACTACCCAGAAGTAGGACGTGACCGATGCCGCCCGGGCAGGCTCAAGATGATAATGCTGGATAAGAAAGGTAGGCACGTACGCCGATACCGTGACGTAAGTTAGCGACCAGAATACAATGACCAAAGACAATAGCCAGAGCCTTGGGCTGCGATAAACCAGCCTTCCATCGTCATAGGCGTCTATCTCGGCTGGCGGCTCGATCGCTGTAGTCGACGTTAATTTAAGGCTTTGCTGTGGAGTTTGCTGAACCTCGCCACGTACACGACGACTCAAATCCCGATAGAAAATGAAAATTACGAGTGCCGTGAATGTGCCTAAGCCTGCCGCGATCCAATATTGTGAACGCCAACCGGGCCAGATTGGTAAGGTCTGCGCCGCTACCATCGTCGACATTAATGCACCTATAGTGAAGGCGAGTGACACCCAGGCGTAAACCATAGCTCGCCCCATTTGCGGCGTTAAATCGCGAGATGCTGCGTGTACCGCCGGGTTCATACCCGCCATTAGAAAACTACCGGCTGCGACGAGAAATGCTAGCGTCCAGAAACTAGGCGTAACCGCGCCCAGAACTGAAATCATGGCATAAGCGAATACCGGCCAGATCATCAGTGGCCGACGGCCGAAACGGTCCGTGGCCCGGCTTAAGAACATGGCGCCAAGGCTGTACACAAGACCGGCAAAGGCGGCCACGTAACCCCATTCAACTAGTGTTTTGTCGAAGTCCTCCAGAATATAGACCAGCACGGGACCGTTTTTGAGCGCCTCGTATTGCTCAACCGCCCAACCCAACACAATCAGCCCCAATAGCCACCAGCGCAGCTTTCCTTGTGGGAAGAAATCGAGTTCTTTGTGCTTGCGATAACGCCAGAAGCTTGTCTGCTTCATTGAATAATCTCCCTCACCCTAGGCTACCTCAGAAACGACGGAAAAAACGGGACTAATTTAGTGGTTAGACACGTTTGGCAGCGGGGCGTAAAAATCACTTGGTTTAACCTGATACCCTTGCCAAAAACGGCCTATCAGTGATGGTTGAGTTTCTCAGACTCAGTCTGTTATTGTTTTAGCACTGTTTTTCGACGAAAAATTGAGCATAAAAGTAAAAGTTAGCGGCGCAGCCTTGAACGTCGAAATCGATGGATCTGACCATGGACCCAACGTTCTACTCGCGCGCGGTGCAGGCTGAACGCTACTCTTAAGAGACTTCGCATGTGGCGCTCCGTATACACAAATTCCGTTTCACTCGCTTTGGTGTTCGATGGATTGAGCTAGGTTCAGCAACCTAAAACCCGGTAATCAAAAGGTACGCACCCTGGAGGTAACGTGAAAACAATAACTCAGGCACAGCGCCAGCAGTTCAAAGACTCAGGCGTTTTACATCTGCCACAACTGCTGGATGACGCGTCCCTGCAACTGGCACGGGCCGCCTACGAATGGTCCTTATCAAACCCGGGACGGGGGGCCACCAATCTGACCCAGGGCGCGCCAGGGACATTTTATGGAGATTTGGCAAATCCCAAGTGTTTTCCCGCTTACGAGGCGGTAAACAATAAAACCATATTGCCACAGATCATCAGCCAACTCTGGGATAAACCAGAAGTTTGGTTTCTGTATGAACAGGTTTTCCTTAAGGTCGGTGATGTTAACGAGATGGCAAAGCGAACACCCTGGCATCAGGATCTCCCCTACCTACCGATCGAAGGTATGGATCTTGCTGTAGCCTGGATTTCATTTGAATCGCTCGATAAACAGGCGTCACTGGAGTTTGTGGTCGGTTCTCACCGTGGCACCTTGTTCGATGGATCACGTTTCGATGCCGACGATGACACCTTGCCACTTTACGGCGACGGTTCACTCCCCCGGTTGCCAGACATAGAAGCAAACCGTGTCGACTATAAGATTATTTCCTTCAGCGTTCAGCCAGGTGATGTGGTGATATTTCATCCTGCCATGTTGCATGGTGGCGCTCCCACGCCCGCAGGAAAGACTCGGAGAACGTTGTCATTACGTTTTTTCGGCGCCGACGCAAAAGTAGCACTCCGTCCGGGTGACACCATGGAGCGGCTGGCCAAAATTGGCACTGCGGATAACATTCACCCAATGATAAAAGCCAAGAACCTTGGTAGCGGAGCGGCTTTTCGGGACCCAGGGTTTCCGAAAGTTCACGGTTGACGGCGAAACGCAGCTAGGGCTCGCCGCCTAATGCTGTGTCCTGCAGAACGATTCCCGCAACGGGTCACTCGCGATTGACCTGCTCTGGACGATAGCCTGCCATCGTCTGATAATCTCCAACAATGGCGCGCAACTCACCCGGGCTTGCGACGTCGTCGAGTGCCGCAAACCCATCGGGCGCGCGTTCTTCAATCAAATCGATCACCCCATCGGGTCCTCCCTTGCGATTAGCGCGGACAATGTCGGCAGTCGCAGGACGGCGCTCTTGATCATAAGCCCCAAGACCCGCGACGCCGTCGGACTTGAGATGCCGAGCGATAGCAACGGCGTCAAGTATCGCCTGGCTGGCCCCGTTAGAGCCTACTGGGTACATCGGGTGAGCGGCATCGCCCAGACTGTCTCGAACCGCGTCCGCGAGGCATTTTTGTAATTTGCCCCTGTGAATGGAAAACTGAGGTACGTCGTAACCCGCCCATGTCCCGCGCGGTTGGCCCAAAAGGTACTACCCGGTGGTTGTTTCGTAGATCAGTTCGCGCGTGCGTATACCGATACTATCCAAACTTTCCAGCATCCCAAGATCGACTAGGTGTCGTATGGCGTGGGGCAAAATGTTGATACCAACGCCCAACTCAGCAATAACATCTGCGCGTTCATAGATTACCGGCGTAAAACCCGCGCGGTGTAACGTTAGGGCAAGCGTCAGGCCGCCGATGCCGCCACCTGCGATTGCAATGTTGAACTCTTCAGGCATCTAAATCCTCGACTTTGGGGTGCAGCGTGGAAGCATTATAAAAGAGACAGCTATGCTGGCAGTTAACAGGGATGTTCGGCCACTAGGTAGAGTCTCGAAACACACCGGACAGTTGCTGCTTCAGAAAAAAGTGAAACCATATTGCAAGTAGTGGTTAGAATGTGTTCAACGATTATAGATCGCCTATAAAAGCAAATCAGGAGTAATGGCTATGGTAAGAAACAGTCGCATTAAGCATTCGGCAGAGGGCTACATTGACCGCAAACAATTTAGTGGCATCGAGTGGCGGGTAGAGGCGGCTGGTAAAATCCTTACCGCCGGTCAGGTTGGCAGTGCTACAGAAAATGGCAGTGATCCGATTCCTGATGATGCCATCTATCGTATCTATTCCATGACTAAACCTATCGTGTCCGTAATGGCCATGATCCTGATAGAACAGGGGAAATTACGGCTGTTTGATATGTTGGCGCAATACAATTCTGCCTTTCAAAGTATGCGGGTACTGCTCCCCAGCGGTGAGATAGAACCTGCTAAACGGCCGATATTAGTTGAGGATTTGTTTACGCACAGGGCTGGCTTCAGCTATGAGTTTATAGCTGGCTGCCACATTGCGCCTGGATATGATGCCATCAATCTTTCCAGCGACGGTGCAAGTACGTTAGATGAGATGATGACCAAGCTCTCAGCTCAACCGCTAGCCTTTCAGCCCGGTAGCCAATTCCGTTATAGCGTCTGCACCGATGTACTGGCCCATGTCTGTGAGAAAGCGTCGGGTAGAACCATGCAAAGCCTGTTGCAGGAATTCATATTCGGCCCATTGGAAATGAAAGATACGGGCTACTATGTTCCAGAGGAAAAACAAAATCGCCTGATGCCCATGTTTGGGATTTCAGATGTTTCGGAAATGTCATTCCTCAATCCACCGCTGAAACAGGAATTAATTCGCGCTGATGTCGAAGAAATGTATCCATCGAAAAACCCTGATTATAGCCGCGGTGGGCATGGTTTGTTTTCTACGCTAGACGACTACTTCAAATTTGGTCGAATGCTGCTTAATGGCAAAGGTCCGGATGGTCAGGCTGTTATTTCCCGTAAAATGCACGAGATGATGCTGTCTAACCGAATTCCTAAAAGCCAATTGCCGCTTAGAATAGGGTTGAGTTCACTACCCGGTTACGGTTGGGGACTCGGCGTCAGAATAATGATGGACCCTGGAAAGGCTATGGGCCTGACCGGTAAGGGAGAGTTCGGCTGGGCGGGTGCTGCAGGCACCTATTTCTGGGTGGATCCTAGTGAAGGTATGATCGGAGTATTTATGACCCAATATCTTGGTTCAATGTTACCGATGGCGGATGATCTTCGATCCGCGGCCTATCAAATGCTTGATTGAGGAAAGTTCAGACAATGGCAATCAATAAACAGTGGCGGCTTGCACGAACGCCCACCACTGGCTGGCCCACCGATGAAGATTTCTTACAGGATGAATCTGCTGTACCTGATCCCGGCGAGAAACAGGCACTAACCAGAACAATTTACCTTTCTCTTGACCCCTATCAATGGGCACGACGCAGAAGCGGGCTTGAGGCGGTCGGCGATGTCTGTCATGGAAGAACCGTTTCTCTTGTATTGAAAAGCCGCAATACCAATTACCAAGAGGGTGCTGTTATTTTCAACACCAACGGCTGGCAGGAATACGGCCTGGCGGGAAAAGGTATTTCTGAATTCAACTACATGCACCCGCGAGTCATTGACCCTAGCCTTGCGCCTATTTCTACCGCTATTGGTGTCCTTGGTATGCTCGGGCTAACGGCCTATTCAGGGTTATACATCCAGTGTCAGCCGAAACCGGGCGAGACAGTCGTTGTTTCCGCTGCCAGCGGTGGGGTTGGCCAAAATGTTTTACAGATAGCAAAACTTAAAGGATGCCGCGTTGTTGGCGTCGTCGGCTCCGATGAGAAATGCGATTTTGTGACTGGTGCGCTGGGAGCAGATGCATGCATCAACCGTAAGGCTGCGGATTTTACCGATCAACTTCGACTTGCGTGTCCCGACGGCATCGACATCTATTTTGAGAACGTCGGTGGAGCAGTGTTTGAAGCCGTTCTGCCCTTGTTGAATAAGTTCTCCCGAATCAGCCTGTGTGGCCTGATCTCTCAATATGGCAATGATGACACCGCTTCAAATCATGATCGCTGGCAAGAAACAGGTGCCGCAGTTTTTGCAAAGCGCCAAGTGAAAGTACATGGGCTATTTGTAGGTAACTTCGTTGATGAACATCAACAACCGTTTCTCGAAGAGATGAGTGAATGGGTGCAAAACAATCAGGTTAGCTACAGGGAAGATACGTGGCAAGGTCTAGATAAGGCGCCGGCGGCTTTCGCGGCGATGCTCAACGGTGACAACCTTGGAAAAACCATCGTTCAGGTCAGTTCGGATCCTACTAGCCCTATCCGGAAACGCTAGCATAACGACTAGAATTCAGGAAATAGATCCAACAAAATTTAACAATATCATGCTGATTAACGGTACTAAGGTAGGTTGAAGCGGCTGTGCAGCAGGCGGGAACTTTTCTAACCCTCAGCAGTAACAGCGTGCAAGAAAAGGGATCTCACAGCAGCAGATACGGCCACTGTGGATGTTGCTGTGGCAATCCTTTCTTCGCGTCTCGGAATATCTAAAACAACCAAGGCCACCCTCCAACAGTAAACGATGACATACGGACCAGTTCCCTTTAGCCCTGACACTCTACTCCGACCCCATAATTGCGACCCCATAATTGATTGAATACCAGGCTGCTGGTCTGGTTGCATGCTCATTGGATTAATCCTTCAGCTTTGAAAAATTAGGCGCACGTCTTTCTACAAACGATGCAACACCTTCCTTAAAATCGTCGCGTGCAAGACTCTCGTCCATCCAGCGTGTGGACTCGGTCATTGCTTCTCCCAGCTCACGATTCAGATGTTTGTAGACCTGACGCTTCATCATCATAATGGAAGCCGGTGCTGACGTTTTGGCTATGTCGCGCAAAAATTGCTGTGCTTCACTGCAACAGGTGCCGGGTTCACAGAGTCGATTGGCGTAGCCCATGCGGAACGCCTCTTCGCCATCAATCCGCCTCGAACTCCAATACATATCAAGGGCATTGGCGGGACCAACAATGCGCGGTAGCATCCAACTAGTGCCATGCTCGGCGATCAACCCGCGGGGACCAAAAGAGGTGACCAGTTTGGCCGTTCGGTCCATAAAACGCATGTCGCAGAATGTCGCGTAACTGAAACCCAATCCTGCAGCCGCACCATTGATCGCGGCGATCAACGGCTTTCGTAATCCCAGAAAATAAGACGGCGACCCATAGTAGTTAGGGTCGTCATCTGGATTCCCGGGTTTCGCTTGAAGATGTTCAAAGTCGGTCGTGTTTCGCTCTCCCGCATCACTCATCGATCCTAGAGCATTCATATCCACGCCCGCACAGAAACCACGACCTGCTCCCGTAAGAACCGAGCCGATCACGTTAGAGTTCGTTTCCGACTGATCTAAAGCATGGCGAATCTCTGCCTGCGTGAGATCGGTCAATGCGTTCAACTGGTCTGGTCGGTTCATGGTGATGGTGGCAACAGAACCATCGACAACATAGTGAATTTCCTGATAATCCGACATATTCATCCTCCTCGATTTGCCTTTATGTTAGGTACAGGCTACTGCTGTAAGGCATAGCTTGTCGAGGGATTCGATTCTGCCGCTAAAGACAGCCATTTGACCGATCCTGAGGCAGTTACCTCGCAAGGTTAGTCCTGCTGTGTGCGACGAGCATTTTTCTTAGTACTGACAAAACAATGGGTAAACGTTTTCCTCATCGAAGGAGCGGGATCCAGCACAGGGGTTTCAGCGCTTTATTAACAGGCAAAAGATGTCCATGCATCTATGCCCGGGTTATATGACACACAAGTCACCCGCTTTCCCTGTTTGCAGTTTCCCTGCGGAAACGCAGTCGGAGCAATCGGTACGAATGATTGCCCGGGACAGCCGAATTAGTCAGCAGGCGTTGGATTGTCATTAACAAAGGTGATCTGAACGCCAGCAGCTTCGCGTCGGCCATCGTAGTAGATGGCCATCACCAGTGCAAAACTCATCAATACCATTACAACCGAGAACGGCAGCGCACCAATGACCATCGCCATTTTGATGGCCTCTGTACCACCCGAAATCAGCAGACCTGCCACGACAAGACCCAGGGCTGCGCCCCAGAACAGGATATGAGGCCGTGCCTTCGGGCCCTCATCGCCACCTGCGTTGATGGTATTCACGATCAACACCGCCGAGTCGGCCGATGTGACCAGGAAGGTCATTAAAAGTACAACAATCAGCAGCGCCATACCCCATGAAAGCCATTCACCGATCGGCGCCAGCATGAATTCCGTCATCGCAAAGATTTTGTCAGCATTGGCTGCGTCAAAGATCACACCGTTAGCGCCACCATTAAGCTCCAGATCGATAGCCGTGCCCCCGGTCCAAGCTAACCAGATAAAACACATCAGTGATGGCACGAACATCGCACCAAGCACGAATTCACGGATCGTTCGCCCACGCGAGATACGCGCAAGGAACATTCCGACAAACGGGGCAAACGCAATCCACCACGCCCAGTAAAACACCGGCCACCAGCCTTGCCACTGTGTCAGCAAGAATGCCTGTGACCCTTTAACACCATCTGTGCTCCAGACGTTCACGCTAATCTCTGGCAGTGCGAGCAGATAATCCCAGATGCCAAAGAGAATTGCAGCACCACCAAAAAAAGTGGAGCCAAAAATTATAAAGAAACCAAGCAAGATGATCGACAGAACCATATTGGTATTAGACAGCCACTTAATGCCTTTGCCCACGCCGGACAGCGCCGACAAGGTCGATGCTCCCATAATGATCATCAACGCGATAATGATGCCAAACGCAGTTGGAGCGCCATCTGCACCTACCAGGCCGCCAATACCTAACCGGGTCAGCCCAGCAACAAACTGTTCCACACCAAATCCAAGGGTCTGCGCCACCCCCAAAATGGTCGCAACCACGGCTACAATATCGATAAGGTGTCCTACTGGGCCAGACAGTGCCTTGCCGAATATTGGCGTCAACGATGACCGGATCGTCAATGGCAACGCGCGGCGATAACTAAAGAAAGCCATAGACAGGCCCGCAATCGCGTAACATCCCCATGCCCCTAACCCCCAGTGCAGGAAAGACCACTTATAGGCCATGCGCACATTGTCGGCCGCACCGCCTGTGGTTAGCCCTTTAATAACCTCAGGGTTGCTGGCGAAGTGCGCAACAGGTTCGGCTACGGCCCATGTCAACATTCCTACGCCAATACCAGCACTGAACATCATCGAAAACCATGAAAACATCGAAAACTCTGGTTTTTCGCCGAGTAGTCCCAAGTTAAGCCGACCCGCCGCCGGCCAAATCGCCAAACCGATGCAAACAATGATAAATAAGGCAACAGCCCAGATGTACCAAGCCGCAAAATTAGCCAAAATAAGCGTGTTCCAATCGCCCAGTGTCTTGCCCGCCTGGACTGGCCAAAAGATCGCCCAAACGACAAGTGCACTGACAATGATTTTACTGGCAACGGTTACGTCGACGCTAAACCCTCTATAAAAACCGGTCTTCGCAAGCTTAATCGGAAGTTCCGACAAAGCTGGTTTGGGTGCCATGATTTTTCCCCGTTGACTATGACTATTGCACTCAACTAGATCTGGACTAGGAGTGTGCTAGATATGCACTAGATGACTACTTAATGAGCACTTAATGAGCACTTAATGAGTACTTGATGAGTACTTGATATGTACTAGCTGTACATCAGACCAACAAGATACCACGCTTGACCACTTCATGAAAATTTGAAGGCATGTGACGTGGTCTAGTATTTCTTTACAACCCAGTTACGCGGCTTTTTTCAATTCAACCATCTCTGCCTCATATTGCTTCGGACTCACGTAGCCCAGATATAAATGCAGCCGCTGGCTGTTGTAAAACATGGATATGTCGTTCAGCACATCCTGTTGTGCTGCGAGCCTGCTCTGGTAATTACGCCAGTGGACACGCTCCTGTTTCAAACTTCGGAAGAAACTTTAAGCCACAGTGTAGTGGTTCAACAAAACCGAACAGAATAGTTAAGGTTGAAGAGGCATCGCTCCTGCAGGAGGTATGCCACCCTGTCCGACTTGAGAATCTTCTTAACGATCATTAAAAAATAATGCTAGGCAAGCAACATTATGACTATTAAACACATCAAGGTTCGCCGCAATTCGCACATGGCGCAACGCTAATTTTCCTGCTGGTCGCCTAGATCAATGTCTTCCCCGAGGCGGCCCGCAAGATCTATTATGACAGATTCCAGCTTCTCAACGCGCGACTCAAGTTGTGCTAGACGGTCAGACTTGCTCACCGAAAGCGTTGCAGTAGTTGCAACAACAGCCTCCTCAACTGAGGTCACGGTATTTGAGAACAAATGCTGGTACTGGTGATCTTGGCGACCGGCAACGCGCGCCAGGCGAGCAATCAATGGTCCCTTTTCTCTGTCGAGCAGGTCCTGCAGGGTTTCCTTTACAGACTGGTTGTCAGGAAATTCATGTAACCGATTGCAGCGGGTGCGAAGTTCGCCAGGCGTCTGCGCACCGCGCAACATCAAGACGCAGATGATGGCGTATTCTGCCGGGTTCAGCTTTATCTCGCCTAACAAGGTGTTGCAAAATCGTTGCGTATATTTGTACACATTACTTTTAGAGCTTTCACTACTGGCGACAAAATGACGCTCTTCCAAATCCCGGACAATTCGGCCAACGGCACCTTGTTCCAATTGCATCAAAGGCTCACGGCTGGATTTTTGGTTACAAGCGTTCATCAGGGCATTTAACGTAAGGGGATATTGGTCAGGCGTGGTGACCGCTTTTTCCATCAGGCAACCAATGACCCTGACGAACTCTGACGTGAGTTCTATATTCATTTCTATACGTTTCCTGTGGCTAGACGTTTTCTGTGGCTAGGTTGTGGCGATGAAATTAAGTCGTTAAAAATCGCTAATCATTGCTAATCATTACTAATCACTGCTAATCACTGCTAATCACTGCTAATCACTGCTAATCATAGATCAGTTATCAGCCCGGCGCGAGACCTCTGCAGCTGACCACAATCTGACGCGCTGAAACCCGTCATTTATACCAAGGTAGGCATTATGCTAATCGACCGACACTTAAAACAGCAATACTAGCAGGGCTTTTCGACCAACAAAATGAGGATCGAAACATACCCAATGCCAGCTTGCTTCATGAGTCCACTCACATTGATCCAGAGACTTATTTCGTGTTGCCCAGGGACACGAATCTAGCCTGGGTCACACCGCCCAGGTCCTTTGGCGCTATTTCTATTTCGAGTCCACGTCGGCCAGCACTGATGAAAATCGTATGATGGCGTTGAGCCGTGACATCAATAAAGGTTCTGAGCTGCTTCTTTTGGGCCAATGGGCTGACGCCGCCGAGAAGGTAACCGGTCGTGGCTTGGACTTGTTTCGGCGGTGCAAGTCGAGCCTTTTTAACCTCGGCAGCTTGCGCCAGATGCTTTAAGTTCAATTGTGCCGCAACGGGTAAAATGGCTACAACCAGCTCCATTGAGATGAGCTGGCAAACCAGTGTTTTAAAAACTTGGTCACGGCTTAGATTAAGCGCATTGACAGCCTCAAGTCCGTAATTCTTCGCCTCATGCTGATGTTCGTATGCATGGGCCGTAAAGGCAATGTCATGTTGCTTCAGCAAAAGGATAGCCGGTGTCATAGCAAAACCTGAGATCGATAGGTTAACTCACTATATCGGGTGAGACCTAAACGCCGCAATCTGCCGAGGAATCAAGAGATAAAGCGGCAGAGAGTTGGCAGGTCGTCATGCAGAGCCGCAAAGCGGTTTGGCGGAATACCCGTTTTAAAGGGATGTTCTGTCGGTAGACAGTGTATTAAACAAATCGGGTGATACCTGCTTCAACAAACAGTGAAGCCGTATTGCACTTATTCATTAAACCTTGCTGGGGCGTGCTGCTTTTGGCTGATGACGGATTAGCCGTGAAGCTCCCGCCCTAACACTTTCCGCAAGAAGCACCTTTCGATTTCAACGGGATAAGTTTTTGCAGACTCAAGCAGGAGGATCAGGATCTTTAGCCGAGCCCCGCCTCAATAAAAAAAGACAGTAAAGTGAACAAACCGCTCACGTTAGACGTAAGGGTTAATATGACTGAAATGACTAATCTAAACTTAATCACCCGACTTGAGCTGCTAGACACATTAAAAGTGTTACCCAGCGGCAGTGAGCCTGGCCGCCAAATTGCATTACTGTTAAACGGCGTTCCAGATGAAACTGCAAAGCGGCCCGACAACGATATTTTCGATATACAATTTGATCAGCCTACGCTTGAAGCTATTGCCTATTCGGTGGAACAATATGCCTATGATCTAGCAGAGTCGTACGTCGAGGCGATCGAAGAAGGTACCAACAAATCGGCAGAGGACCGCTCTTTTCAATACTGGCAAGTGCTTTGCGAGCGCTGGAGTTACCTGGAATTAATGCGTTAGACCAGACGGTACTAGCCCTTATCCGGATCGCCACGATCTGTTAAGAAACAGGTTTCGAAATGCTCTTACTGTTGAGCCCGCTCTTTTTTAAGCTCCCAGCGTCGGCTTTCCCTATTTTTTTCTTGCCGTTTCTGTCTTAGATTCGATCAAGGGGCCGCCTGCCCGATCGCGATGATCCACATTGATTCTCAGGTGCTCAAGAAGAGCAGCTTCAGCAGAAATATTGACAGCGGACCGCGAATCGAACCAGACGGGCGTTAGCGCAGTGAATCATACTCAAAGCCTCACCTTTCGCAGAAAAATGTGCGAAGCTCTCTACCTATTCTTTTACTATTTTCATTAATGAGATCCATCATGAACTTACTCGATTTGGATTTTTGGCAAAGACATCAACGCACACTGGGTGTCATTGCCATAGCGATAGGCCTTGGTGCATGGGCCATGGAGTTTGCAGGTACCGTTTACGTTTGTCCTTACTGCAGGGTTCAACGCACTGTGATCGCCATACTTGGGATCATGATGGTGCTGCCTATCGCCAATCACTGGATAATCAAATATTTCGCCTCGGCAATTGGGTTTTTGGGAGCCGTGGTTGCCGTCAATCAGAACTTCATGGGGTGGATGAAAATATCGAAGGGAGAATTCGCTTTTAGCGAACACCTCTATATTGATCCTTTCCTGCTCTCAGGAGGCTCACTGTTCATCATCATCGGGCAGTTATGGCTGATATTGAATCAAGAAAGGTCACGCCGGTCGCCGCCTTAAAATCACTTGACCCAGCGGAAGCCGCGACGCCAAAGGCAGCAGGTGTACCGGGTATTTCTCACCCAAGACCCAACAGCGATATCCGCTGAATGATAATTACGTATTCTGTGATGTGGCCTAATCTTCACTCAGAAGACCACAGCAAACCCATTCCCGCTCGTGGCTGCCTGAGGACAAGTGAGCCATTTCAACGGCTACATCCAGTTTCTGCTGATCAGAAACCGTCATTAAACTCGCCAAAGTTGATCCAAAACCAACGGGCAGAACTCGACAGAAAACCGGCGTTTTAACACCGATATTCAGCCAACAAATGGGGTATCGTTTAGAAAAGGAGAGGTAACGTAGGATGGTGACAATATGGGGTGGCGCCAGCAGTCGATCAATGCGAGCGCATTGGATGGCACACGAACTGGGCTTGGACTATGAGGCCAAACTAGTAGGGTCCCGCACAGGGGAAACCCAGACCGAAGCATTTCGCCTATTAAACCCCAAGGAAAAGATACCTGTACTGGTGGACGGCAACTTTGTGTTGACCGAGAGTGCAGCAATCGTCACCTATCTGGGTGACACTTATGGTCGAGACAGTTTTCTTGTGCCACGGCCATATACCCAAGCGCGGGCTTTATACAATCAGTGGAATTCGTTTATTCAGATGGAACTAGATGCCCATACCCTTTACGTGCTGCGTAAACACCGAGACCTGACAACTCTTTACGGTGAAGCACCCGCGGCTGTCGTGACAGCAATAGAAGGGTTCAATAAGCAAGTCGCCGTTGCAGAGCGAGCGTTGTCTGGCACCAATTTCCTGGTAGGTGATCACTTTACCGGCGCGGACGTGATGATGGTCACCACACTCAAATGGGCCCAGGCCTACAAAATCGAACTTGCCCCCAGACTGATCGAGTACAGCGCGTTACACACCGCGCGAACCGCTTACCGGCAGGCCGGTCGACTGAATTTCAGTATCACTGCAGGAGCATAAACACGACACGCGTGCCCACTCACATCGCGATTTCCAAGGGTCCAAGTCGCGGTACGGCGAGACTCGTCTTCGTAGGCTCATCGAGCTTACTTTTCTGTTGTTTGAGCCTGCATTTGAGCTGCAGGCCAGGTTATGTATCAAAAGACTACCCCGCAAATGAAGGCGTGGTAGTCTTAGCACATGAAATTTGAATTACCCAAAATAAAGAAAGGCCTGCATTGGACGACGGTCATGAGCGAGAAAGCTCTCCTGGCCGTTATAGGTATAGCGACGTGTATAGCCTCGGCTCAGTATTTGTATACCATGTACGAAGCAAAAGAGATCCTCTTGGCGGATCTCTTTATGCTGTTCATATACGTTGAAATAATCGGCATGGTGGGTGCTTTCTATAGTACCAATCGAATTCCGGTCACCCTACCGATCATCATTGCAATAACGGCTCTTTGTCGGCTGATTATTATGCAAAGTAAGAATATGGAGGCGCTGGATTTACTGGTAGAGGCTGGCGCTATTCTAGTTTTATCTGGATCCGCTTACATCATGAGCCTGAAAGATAGAGTTAGTCTTGAGAAACAAAAAGAGTTCAAAAATGATAACGACACGCCTTCATAACTAAAAAAAGAGTCGCCGATTTAGCAGGGATGTTCAGCCAATAGGCAGCGTATCGAAACACATGACACGGCTACCGACCTTATGAGAAAACGCAGCCGCATTGCATCCTCGTTGAACAGCGCCTCAAATTTGAGGATGATATCGTGCCAGAGGAAAACCAGGGGCTTGCGACCGGCGGCTACTTACAGCGGCCCAGCCGAAATCTGTCGTGAAAGATCAAACCAGCAGGCCCAAACTTCGCTCAATACACCAATAGGCTGAGCCAGAGCCTATTAGGTAGACAGGCGGCCAGCGCCAGCGCTCAGGGGCAAATCACAGAGAAGCTCGAACAAACGATGGCGATCATCCCGATGCCGATGCCAATGACGATGACCAGACTCAAGAAAAACAATTGCCCAATTGCGACGCCAACATTAAACATTAAACATTAAGAGTGCCGTCAGAACTTCCTCTTGAGGCAAACCAATGTCTTGTAGCGCACCGGCAAAGCCAAGCCCATGCAATAACCCAAAGGCGCAGCAAACCCAGAAAATATGTTTTTGGATTAAGCCAACTGGGTTATTTAAAGTGTCTCGGTTCATTTCATTTTTTGCCAATTCAGCAGACAAGACAAAAATCGACAGCGCAATAAATAGTTCGGTAAGGTCCTGCGGCACCTCAACAAACTGCAAGGCTGCAAGGCTGCAAGCGCGAGCGCGAGCGTCACACTATGGCCCAGTGTGAACGCAGTCACTGCGATTAGCAGCTTTTGAGTAAGCGCCTAATTATCTGTAACCTCTTATCTCTAATCTGTAATGGTTTCGCTTCCAATAATAGGAGGCAATGATGTCCCGAGCAGAAGTCAAACAGAAGTGGCAAGCGACCCTTGCCGATTATCAGCGCAGTCAGTTGTCCACCGCCGCGTACTGTCGAGAGCACAGCATTACTCCGGCCTCGTTTTATCGATGGCGTAAAAAAACGAGCACTGATCAACGTGGCCGTTTCCTGCCGGTGGTCATTGAAGTCAAGTCTGCACCGGTTCGCGTATGCTTTGCCAATGGTGCGATGATCGAGGTGCATGACGATAGCAATCCAGTAGCGCTGCAACTCGCCGTGACGGCCCTGTCATGATCAGACCGGCAAACACGATTGAGCGGGTACTTGTCTACTCCAAGCCCGTCGACTTCCGTAAAGCTGTCGATGGGCTGTCCGTCATTGTTGAAGAAGCGCTTGAAGAGAATCCGTTCTCAGGTACCTTGTTTGTCTTTACCAACCGGCAGAGGGACAAGGTTAAGATCCTGTGTTGGGAACGTAATGGCTTCGTCATGTGGTACAAGCGTCTGGAGAAAGAACGGTTTTTGTGGCCAGACAAACAAGGCGACACGGTCACGCTGAACGGGCAGCAATTAAATTGGCTACTGGATGGTTACGACATCCGTCGGTTACATCCGCATCAAAAAATATCTCCGTTATCTGCACTGTAAAAGCTGATCTTAGGGCATGGTATTGCTATACTATGCGGCATGTCAAAGTCGTTAGATAAACTCGTTTCCGAGCTCGAAGTGCTCAAAAAAATCATCTCAGCGCAAGATGAAACCATCGAGACGATACGAACAGAAAACGACAAACGCTTTGAGATTTTACGCTCGGAAAACAATGAACTTATTAGCGAACGTAACAGTCTACTAGAACAACTCAGGCTGGCGTTAAAACGAGAGTTTGGTCGCTCCTGTGAAGCGTCACCTGGCCAACATGATTTGTTTGATGAGGCGGAGACTGAACAAGACCGTGACGTCGATACGGACGTCGATACGGACTTCACAGAGGCGGCGAGTGAACCCGCGGCTAATGACGCGCCGAACAGAAAGAAACCTGGCCGCAAGCCCTTACCAGCCCATTTGCCTCGTATTGAAGTGGTCTTTGAGTTGGATGAGGCCTCAGCGCATTGCGCTGAAGATGGCAGTGCGCTCAAGGTTATTGGTGAGGAAGTCACAGAACAGTTAGCGATCACCCCTGCCAAGATCAGCGTCTTACGCAAGATCCGTAAGACCTACGCTTGCCCAACTTGTGAGTCGGTTCAGCGTGCGCCGAAGCTTGCTGATTTACTGCCAAAAAGCCGGGCCAGTGCTGAGTTGTTGGCACACATAGCGATCCACAAATACCAGGATGGTTTGCCGCTGTATCGGCAACAGAAGATGTTTGAGCGGTTGGGCGTTACCCTGGACCGAACCACCATGGCCAATTGGATGGTGGCGGTTGGTCAAAAGCTCAAACCCTTGATTGATCAGATGCGTATCGACGCGCTAGCAGCGGAGGTTCTGCACGCAGATGAGACCACTGTTCAGGTGCTGAAAGAACCGGATAGACGCCCGGACCAAAAGTCTTATATGTGGGTGCAGAGCACTGGTACGGGACCACCGATGGTGATTTATCACTATGCCCCCGGCCGATCAGGAGAAGTGGTAGATCACTTGTTCGGGGATTACCGTGGCACCCTGGTGACAGACGGCTACGCCGCCTACCAAAGGCTGGCCCACGCTTCCCATGCAGGTTGCTGGGCTCATGCCCGCCGCAAGTTCCACGATGCTTTGCAGGTGCAAAAAGGTCAACGTACGGGCAAAGCTCAGGTGGGGTTCAACTTTATCCAGCGTTTGTTTGTGCTGGAGCGCCAATGGGCGAACTTGTCCACAGAGCAACGCCTTGAGCAGCGTCAACTGATTGCACAGCCGCTCATTGACGACCTTGCGCAATGGCTTGAGAAGTCCCTACCGTTGATCACGCCAAAGTCTCAATTAGGTCGCGCGATGATTTACCTGCACAAGCAGTGGGACAAGCTCACGGTGTTTTTGCAATCAGGCAACGTGCCGATCCACAATAATCAGGCCGAGAATAAAATCCGTCCGTTTGTGATTGGTCGAAAAAATTGGATGTTCAACGACTCGGTCAAGGGTGCAGAATCCAGCGCCGCGATCTACAGTTTAATCGAAACAGCCAAGGCCAACGACCTGGCCCCGGACATGTACCTGAGATGGTTGTTCAATACTTTGCCGAATGCCGATACAACAAGCAGCAAAGCGCTTCGCGCTTTACTGCCTTACGGCGTTAATCCGGATGTGATTGTACAATCGTTAGCGGATAAAGCGTTGAGTGGCTAGGTACAGATAATTAGCCGTGTATGGACTCCTCCT
>Ga0209830_10000110_pt1 | contig 92329 bp, 88 predicted proteins | sample ArcticOcean_MG_C_12_FD_187439 | JGI IMG/M metagenome (GOLD analysis project Ga0209830, IMG submission 187439) | Marine microbial communities from western Arctic Ocean - ArcticOcean_MG_CB8_130 (SPAdes) (version 2) | ecosystem: Environmental > Aquatic > Marine > Oceanic | place: Arctic Ocean...
ATCATCGGCGAGGAAGATTCCAGGACGCAAGACGAGCGCGTGAACTCGTTTCCAAAACTGGCGTCGGAGGACGTGGAGGACAACACTCGTGATGAAATCCCAGAAGCGTTCGTTGAACAGGACGTGGCCGCGATGGAGGATGCGTTTGATAACCTTAAGGAAACCCTGGACTCTCGCTTTGAGTCCGCGGACGCGCCAAAGGAAGCGCCGGGGCCGGAAGAGGCAGAGGACGATGCTGCGGAAGCTCCCGCGCCGGCGGCGGACGACGCCGCGGAAGCTCCCGGACCAAGCACTGAGTAATTAGCGGACAAACATCAACTGTAACCATGGGTAAATACTCAAATAATCCTCCACACTACGTTTACTCGCGCGCGCTGTGTCATGGACACCCCGTTTCGCGTCTCGCGTCTCGCTCGTCTTTTCTTTTCCTGTCCTTCGCGCCCCGGGTCCCGCTTTAAGAAACAACCTGTCCGCGCTCTTTCAGCGCCTTCAGCTCCACTTCAAGCGCCTTGACTTTTTCCTGGTACATCTTTTTCATCTCCGAGCTGTCTGACAGCGCGCTCAGCAGGGTGTCTTTTTCGGACTCCAGCTTGGCGTACCGGCCCTTCTCCTCTTCCCGCGCCGCGCGCAGAGACTCCGCCAGCATGGACTCCATCTCAGCTTCAAACGCTTCCCGCGCCGCGCGCTCGTCCTGTAGCTTCCCGAGGGCCTCGTCCCTCTGTGCGTTCGCGGTGGCGACGACGTGCGCCACCCTGGTTTCCACCATCGCTGCGATCGCCTCTTGGTCCACCACTAACGCCCCGGGTTCGTTTTTCATCTCCGCGTCGCCGAGCACGAGCGCGCCGTCCTTTTCCTTCGCAGGCGCGGGCCCGCACATCGCCAAAATGTTGCCCTGCTTCAGCCCCCAGACGTCCTCCGGCCCCACCGCTTTCGCGATCTCCTGTTCGAAAATGCGCCCAACCTCTTGTGCGAAGTCGTAAACCTGGTGCCCCGGGGTGTTGTACGTCCACGCGTTGTAAAAAACCTGCCGCGCGTCCGTGACGAACTTCCGCGGGCCGTGCGCCGACCCCTCGGTTTTGTACTGATACCAATAAAACAAAGTGTCAGTCGCGTATATCGCGATGTATGGACAACAGTCACCAGCTGAGAGATAAAACAGTGTGCCGTCGGATTTGGGAAAGCCCAGGAGGCCGTACCTCGCCGTTGTCCAGCTTTGTGACCATGGTGGAGAAGTCCATCGGGGTTTTGATTATTTCGTAGTAATCAAGAACACCCCAGTACTCCGCGTCGACGGGCTCGTTGAACGCCCACGAGTTTTTGTGCGACATGCACCTGCGAAGAATCCTGGGGAAGAAATCGACGGTTTTTTGTTTTCCGTTCGCGCTGAGCTTCGCGCGCTGCGTTGTGAGAGAAAAGTGTCAGTCGCGTATATCGCGATGTATGGACAACAGTCAGGGCAGAGGTAAGACGTCCCTTCTGGTACGAGTATGGGCAAACAGTGTGCCTGGATTTGGGAAAGGCCCAAGGCCGTACCTTCGCCACCCACGCGTCGTCGTCGTCGGATTCACCCAACCCGTCGTCGTTCTTTCCCTTGCCCTTGCCTTTCAAGCCTTTGCCTTTGCCTTTCGCGTCCTTGCATTTCTTGCTGGTTCCGCCTTTCGGCGCGAGCGTTCGCCGCTTGCCGCCCGCGCCGATCCCCGCGAGGCGCAGGTTCTGCACCCCAAAGTAGTAGTCGTTCATGGATTTCTCCAAGTGCTTCTGGCACTTCTGGTACGCGATATCCGTGGTGTTGAAGGCTTGTTTGTTGTGCGTGGGCTCCAAGCAATCCGCTTCCACCACACCGAGCATGTCCTGATTGCAAAAAAGAAAGTGTCAGCCGTGTATGGGCAATCAAATCAGTACGCGGTGTGTGGTGAAGGGGAAAGCCCCGCACCTTCATCATCGCGTTCGCCTGGAGCTGCGCGCCGAACCGCTGGTACATCCGAATCAACCGGTTTTTGTTGTAAATGTGGAACCCGCAGTGTTTGCTTTTCTCTTCCTGGTACCCGCAGTGCACCACGATCGGGGCTTTCCTTTCGTCAGGCAAACCCATGGGGGTGTAGTCCTCGAACTTGTAGTACTCCAAGGCGAGTCGCTCCAACGGGCACCGCGGCGCGATCAACTCGCCCCGCAGCGAAAACGTCACGGTGGGGCGCAGGTAAAGCACCTCCATGTACGCGCGCAGGGAATAATCCTCCGGGACGTCCAAGGTCATCTGTTGCCCCGCTCGGTGCTGCTGGTACACCGGTCTTCTTGAACTAGACCTCAAGACCTCGCCTTCCAAATCCATGGCCAACATCCGCACGTCGTTTTTAACCGAAAAGTCAAACTCGGGCGGGTCCTGGCCCGATGAAAGCCGAAAGTGTCAGTCTCTCGTAATGTTCGTAACTTGTATGAGCAAAGAGTCAGAGTAATCGAGCCGAACAGTCAGGGTAATCGGGCCGAGCAGGGAGGCGGAACGCGGTGATTGGGAAAGGCACTTACCTTCAGGTTGAACAGCACGATGCGGGTTCCGGTGGGAGTGGTGATTTTGTTCAGCTCCGCGAGCACGGCTTTTTCCGACCCCAAAAACGTGTACTGCTCGATCACGGACATGTTCTCTTCCCACTCCCCCGTGTTCGATGGTTCTTGCGCCACGTAAGTGTGCCCGCCCGCCGCTTTCGGGGTCGTCGCCCACGTGAACATGGGAATCAAAATGTCATCCGCGGAAATCGCGTTCAGGAACGTCGTGGATAACAGCGCCGCGCTTGCTTGGCCCTCGCGCCGGGTTAAAATCAACGCGTCGTGCGCGATCCGCATGGACCCGGACTTGAACCCGATACCGAAACGCCCAACGTTGCCGCTCACGTGCTCTTTCGACGAAAACCCAAACGAAAGCATGCTGTGCAAATTCGGCCGGCCCATGCCGATGCCGTCGTCTTGGACGGACAAAGCCATCTTACCAGGACTAAGCTCGAACGCGTCCACGTCAACCCGCGTTGCGCCACATTCCTGATCTTGCGCGCTGCGAAGGTAAACGAAAGGGAAGGGTCAGACGGCGAAGCGCGGAGAAGCGCGGCGATGCGCGAAAAAAACTGATTGACGAAAGAGAAACAGACGAAATCGAGGTCGCGCTTTCGAAAAGCGAAAGCGCGCGCCGCGAAACGGCGATCGAGAGCTGTCGAGACTCAACGCGGGCACGTACTTGTCCAGGAGCTCCGCGAGCGCGCCGAGGGGCCAGACGTGTGACGTGGCGTTACCTGTGATGGAATGGGACGGGTTTGGCGCGCGGTGAGTGAGGTGTTCGAGGCGCACGAGCTCGTCGTAAGGCAGGAAAAGTGCCAGGATGGAGCACGCACTCTCGAGCATACGCGGGTGGCTCTTGGAGTGCGAAAGAACGCTGGACCGGACTTCGGGCGCGGATGTGAACGTGCGAGGTCCCTCAAGGGCGGCGTACGTCGCATCAGGCGTGCCCTCCGCGGCTCCATCAGCCCCGGCCATGTCGTGCGTTGGGGATACCTGCGCGTGCGACAGTGTCTTGGTGTTGGTCAGTGGTGCGCGGGAACGGGTCTTGGACGAGCACCCGAGAAAAACACGGGCGCGCGCGGGGCGTGGGGGGCGTGTGACATCGCGCGCGACTCGAGTTTTGTCGGAGACACCATGGGTTCGGTGACAGTACGTGGATCGGTACCGATCGCGTACCTTTCCGTGCCGAGACTTATGGCGGGGCTGTGTGGGTGCGCGGGGTTACGGTGCGCGCGCGGGGCTTCACGGCTTATTTTAGACTGGCGAGTCCGAGAAGGCACACCCGTCGTTTTCGGTGGCCTACCCGCGGGTGTAGACGCGAGTACACGCGAGGGTTGGATCTCGGTGGCACGCGGTCTGCGGTGCGACGAAGAACGGTGAACGTGCCGATCGCGAGGAAGTGCGCGGCGGATCTGAGGTCGCGTCATCGTCCAAGCCACCCTCTCCGGGGGGACCGCGGCAAAGGAAACGGGACGCGAGAACAGTTTTTCTCCAAGCGACCAAAGCGTGTTGGTTATTTCGTTGCGCTGGCACTTTCCGACATTCGAGCGCACCATGGCTGCGCTCGCCCAGGCTTCCTGTGTGGTCGCCTCCTCGGCGACGCGCATACAACGCGGTCCTCACAGCGACCACGCGCGGCGCCCGCGCCCGGCGTTCGGCGCCGCCACGCGTTCGTGTCTCCGCGGCGACTCCTCGCTCGCGAATGGCACCCGCGCAATTTACAACAACGAGAGATCGCGCGTTGCAACCACGGTCACCGCGGCTTCCGCACCGACGAAAGCCTACGGCTACGGCTACGGCTACGGCTACGGCTGGAGCTACGGCCACGGGTACGGCGATGCTGACTGGGGAGGCGTGGGTGGTAAGACGAGGGATGGTGGACCGGTGAGTTCTTCATCGCCCAACACCGCATCGTCTTCGCAAAAATCCGGCCTCGCGCGGTGGTGGGCGAAAGCGGGCAAGATCGACAAAACCGCAATTGCCGCGCTGGGCGGCGCCGCGCTGTTGAGCTACGGCTTGATTAGTAACCTGTTCTACGTCTCGAGTTTGTTAGGCGCGATGTACACCGCGTGCAAGGTACACGCGGTGAGCCCCTTAGGTACGTATTGGGCCTTTCCCAAGTCCCGCCGACTGTTTGCCAATACAAGACTGACACTTTTCTGTTATCATCTCAAGTCTCGAAACCAGCCATGCAAACCTTCGTCACGACGTACTTCGGGTTGTGGATGATCCAGAACTTCCTGCGCCCGGCGCGCATGGGTTTAAGCGTGTTCATATCCCCGAAGACGGATAAAATAGTAGAGTTCTTCAGGAGGTTCGTGCCCGGGAACAAAAAACCGCTCGCGTTTGCGCTGACCGTATTTTGTGTGAACGTGTTGGGAACCTTCGCGTACATGTTCGGCGGGTTCTTTTTAATCACCGCGGTCACCGGGGTACCCATCGAAGTCGGCGCGCTTAAATCTTTGTTAGCCGCGGGGAAAGCGGAAGTCGCCGCGAAGACAATTCTGTAGTTGAAAGGTAGATTACTAGTCTAAGTAATAGAAGTACTACTGTTAATACTGTTGAAAGCAATCCAACAGTCAACTGCTACACACTACCTATACCTTTGAAGGCACCACATCTTCTTACGAACACTACTAAGTAATAGAAGTAGGTGAAGTACTACTGTTAATACTGTTGAAAGCAATCCAACAGTCAACTGCTACACACTACCTGTACCTTTGAAGGCACCACATCTTCTTACGAACACTAGACTACCTATTAACTACAACACACTCTAACTACTCCCGGTACCCCCGTTCCCGCTCCAGCGCGTCCTCCTCGTCCCAGACTTTCTGTTGGTCTTCCCGTTCCAAAGTCTCCACGATCGCTCGCGAAGTACCGCCGCCGTGCCCGCGTCTTTCGAGCCACGCGTGCAGCCGGCGCCGGCGTTTCACGCCATCCATGCCTCGACTCAAAACCCACCGCTTGCGCGCGGCGGTGACTAGCTCGGTGCCTTTGTCGTGCTCCTCGCCCGCGATAGCGTTGGGACTGCTGCTGTCGTCATCGCCGTCGTCGCCGATTTTATCCAGCTTCACGTCGCCTAAATCGTCAAACACGTTCGCGAGCCCGGCGTTTGCGTCGCAATCCGCGATGCCTTTTTCCTGCAGGCTCGCGCGTATCCGACGCGGCGCCCACTTCCCGGTCCGCCACTTGTACCTGGCCCACATCTCGGCATAGTTGGTGTCGCTTACTATTTCCTTGGTCTCTAGGTATTGAATCGCCGCGGTCGCCACGGCAGGGTCATAAAGCTTGTCCTCCACGAGCTTGGTGAACAACTCGGCCTTCGTCCGTGGTTTGTAGTTTAGGAAACGCAAAACCTGCGCCGTGGCGCGATCCATCTCGGTTTGTGTAAACGCGGTGCCGGAGCCACTCGCCATGGTCTCTTGCACCGTTCTAGCTGCGGCTAGCGATCGCTCGTGTTGAGCAGCAGCATCTGGAAGGTCGTCATCCCCCGATGTGGACTTCAAACGACTCGCGACGACGCGAGTTTCGGTGAACCAACCCCTCGAATTCGATAAGAAAAGATTTCGAAGATCGGTGCCGAGCAGCGCGCACGTTTGCTTCGGAAGGCCGAGTGTTGATGGTGCCGCGACGACGCGCGTTGAGGCCGCGATGGCGCGCAACGCGCGAACCGCGGAGACGCGCATGCGTAGTGGCGTCTCACGCAAACCCACTAAACGCACCATTCGCGCGCACGAAGACTGACTGACTGTGGGAAACAATATGAAACAAGGGTCTTTTTGGGAGTGTGAATATTTGTATCGGGCCAGTCTCAACACTGTCGAGGTAATAATACTATCACTACAGAAGGACTAGAAGTCGTACGCTCCTGGTGGTCCCATGTCGTCGTCTTGTCGCCGTTTCGGTGCTTCCCCCCGTGTTTCCGTTCCGCCTTTTTTGCGAACCTCCAGACCGCCCGCGGATCGCTTAATCACGCCGTCGGCGTCGCGAACGTTTTCCGTTTGTTTTTGGTCATCATTTCGTCTTTGGCCGGTTCGGTCCCTCCCGTCCCGTTCCCTACTTCGACTCCGGTCGCGACGCTTCGTATGCCTGTCCAAATCCCCCCGTTTCCGGTCCACACTTCGCGACTTTGAACGACTCCGGTGGTCCCTTTGTTTCTTGTGCTTCTTATCCTTCCGTTCCGTCCGGTCGCGGCTGCGACTGCGGCTTCCGCTGCGACTGCAACTACGCTCGCGCTTGTGTTTATTTTCCTTCTTCGCCTTTGGCGACCGACTCCGGTCGCGTCCGTCGCGTTTGTCGCGGTCGTCGCCGCGGTCGCGGCTGCGACTTCGCGAGCGTCGATGGCGGTCGCGGTCGCGGTCGTCTCGGTGGTCGTCTCTTCTATCGCTTTTGTGGTCGTCTCTTCGATCGCCTCTGTACTTGTCCCTGCGACGATCGTCTCTATCGCCGTGTGGTCTCCCTCCCCAAACTCGGCCCCGCCCCGCGGTTTCGTTCCCGCGCACGTGCGGGGGCCCGCCCCCGCGCCCTCCGTTGTTTGAGTCGTAACTCAAGCCACTGGCGCGCGCCATCCCTCCGCCTTTGATTTCCAACACGCGCCGCCCGTCCCCGGTGCAGAAGCTGTTCCCGCCCGGTCGTCCCTGACTATTGTTACCGTTACCACCGCCACCTGACCCCGCGGCACCCGCCAAGTTCGCATCTGCCGCGGTCCCGCCACTTTTCCCGAACTGTTTGAAGTTCCGCCACAACCCGTGCATGCTTTGCGAAAAGTCAACCTTGACTCTGCGGTCGTCGATCAGGACGTTGTCCATTTTGAAAAACGCGCGTTCCGCACTTTGTTTGTTGGTGAACGTGATGAACGCGAAACACAGGGAGTCGCCTGTTTTGTGATCGCGAACGACGTCGCATGATTTTATCTCCCCGAACCGGGAAAAGATGATCTCCAAGTCCTCGTCGCTCGTGATCGGGTTTAGTTTACACACGAAAAGGGACTCGGGCGGCGGCGTTGCGTCCGCCTGCGGAAGGTCGCCGATCATCTCAAGCACAACCGCACGGTTCTTGGCTTCCTTGGCACGGGTGTTTATCTCCGCCTGTTGCTCTGTGATTTCCGTGTTCGTGTCCGAGGGGCGCCAGTCATCCTCAAGGCGTAGATCGTGTGGGTCTTTTTTGAACGTCGGCGATTGAGGCGGGATGAGATTATCTAACCCTTCCATGTCCTCAAACGGGTCATCAAGCACCAGGGTGTGTTTGATTCGGATGTTCTGGAACGGCCTGCCTTCTTTGTCGCAGTACGCTTCGTTGATTTCGCTCAACACTTCGAGCCCTTCCGTGACCATCCCGAACACGGTGTGCTTTCCGTCCAGGGCGTCGCACGAATCTCTTGTCGTGATCAGGAACTGCGACGCGTTTGCGTTTTCGCCGCCTCCGGGGACGTAGGAAACGGTTCCTTTCTTTGCGTGCTTCAGGGTTGGGTTTATTTCGTCTCCGAAAAACCGGTGGGTGTTACCTAGCAGCGCGCCGAAAATCGACGTACCGCCACTCCCCGACCCAGTAGGGTCCCCGGTCTGCACCACGAAGTCTTTCGTCACTCTGTGCCACAAAACGTCGTTGTAGTATTTTATCTTGCACAGCTTCAGGAAGTTCTTGCAGGACACCGGACACTTGTCCACGTGAAGGTCAATCACGATGTCGCCTTTCGAGGTCTCCAGGAGCACGGACATTGTGAGGCAAATTCACACACGCAAGGCAAAAGCCAAGGCTACCACCAGCCTACCGCCGCGCGGCGTACTTTGCGGATCTTTCGATTTCGGGCACTTTTGAGGGTTGCGACTGAATGAGACGAAGAAATTAAATCATTAGATCGTTCGCGACGCGCGCGGTGTCGTCACTCTCGCTCGCCGCACCGGCCGCGAAACGACAACTGATTGTTACGTAAACACGTGTGTTTGTGTTTATAACCCACCGCGTGTTCCCCACCTCCTCGGGATCGAACCGCCGCGCGTGTGAATTGTACCGCCGCGTCTTACCGCCGATCGCCCCGAACCACGAAATGGCCAGCATGATGGAACTTCCTCAAGAGGAACTGGAACGCATGCAGTTCTTCGAACAAGCGCGCGTCAGGGCGGAGCAGGACCACAAGGCGAACCCGAGTGACGCGCAGGTACGTGTAGGGTTCCGGGATCCGGGTAGAGAACCGTACACGACGAACACGGGTGATTACCCGTGGTTACCAACGAAGCACACACCACGCACGGCAACAACACCGGCGACAGATCGATCGGTAAAGCGCGCTCGAATAACAGAAGCCCTCTTCGAAAACTCTTTCTGATTCGTGTAAGATTTTCCATTTCCTTCGCGGAGCTCACCTTCTTCTTCCCCTTTCCTCCCACCTCACTCATCAGGTCCTGACCCGCTGGGGCGGCGCCCTTTTAGAGCTGGCGCACTTCAAGCAAGGCCCCGAGGCGGTGGATATGATTGAACTCGCGGTGGCGAAGTTCGACGCCGCGCTTTTCATAAACCCGAAAAAACACGACGCGCTTTGGTGTCTTGGCAACGCCCTGACCAGCCAAGGTACGACGTGTTGGGGGCTTCCCGAATCACACACGACTGTGTACGGAGCCTACCTGAGCTCCACTGTCATTGAAAGGAAGTGCACTACACACAGCACATACGCGCTGTTACCTGCGTTTTATGGAGTACGGGTTGAAAGTCCTGGTACCACCACGGAACTACCCAATCCCGGATATACACATCACGAAGTACTGCCGATTGTCCAGAGTAATTACTCACACAAGTCACGGTCCCGACTGACCCTTTTCTTTTCCCTCTCCAGGTTTTCTGTTCCAAGAAGCGTTCCGCGCCGGGGAGTTTTTCGACAAAGCCAAGGAGTGCTTTCAAAGAGCCTTGAACGAAGAACCGGCCAACGAGATTTACAAAAAAGCCCTGGAGATGACGGACAAAGCCCCGGGGCTTCACGCGGAGTTACAACGGCAACTCGCGGAGCAACAGGCGCAGCACGAAGCGGCGCGGGCGGCGCAGATGGGCGGGCGCCAACAAGGTACGTAGTATATCCCATTTACCACATTCGGCCGACTGATTGCCCACACGAGACTGACGTTCTTTTTTTATCTCACAGCCGGCGCGCCGCCTTCGCCGGATGAGTTCTGGTACGACGTTGGGGGGTGGGTTTTGTTCGGAGCGGTCGCGCTTTCCTGGGTCGCCATGCTATCCAGGCAGCAAGCGGCGTGAATGGAAGGTGTTGGGCATGTTGCGCGGTCCCGTGTTGGCGAGATGGACCATTTTTGCAGTAAAAAGATACCTGCTGCTTTTCACCTCGTTTTTGCGTCCCAACTCAAATAAGTGATTGAAAACGATCCCCAATCGTCTTCACCTCGGCACTTCTTGTGCATGGCCTGCCTGTCGTCCCGGCTCACCGTTTTCGCGTCTCGCCTCGCCTTTCGCAGGTCCCTCGGTGTTTCCTCCTCGCGCGCGTTTGTACTCACCGCACCAACAAGAGCGATGCCTGCCAAGCCCAAAGCGGCGCCGAAAGGCCAGCAAGGTTTGGGCGCGTTTTTGCAAAAGGGCGTGCGGATGGTGGACCACATCAAGGTGGACGTGCCGACGAAGGAGGAGGGTAAGGACTCATCAAAGCCCAATTCCCGCGTCACCGGGCGCAAGCGCGTGACGAAAACAGAGGCTGACTTGAAGAAAGCTTCCGAGAAAGCGGCGAAGAAACCCAAGAAAGTCGGGCCGTCCCGGCACCACGAGCGTCTGATGTGGGATGCTGGTAAGCAGGTGGTGTGCGGCGTGGACGAAGCCGGGCGCGGGCCGCTCGCGGGGCCGGTGGTCGCGGCGGCGTGCGTTTTCCCGGAAGACCTGGTCATGGCGAGCATCAACGACAGCAAGCAGATGACCGAGGAGGAACGGGAAGAAGCGTTTGAGGAGTTAATGGCGAACGACGCGGTGCTGAAAAGCATATGCGTGGTAGACCACCACCGCATCGACGAAATAAACATCTTGGAAGCCACCATGGAGGCGATGGCGTCCGCGGTTGACGGGTTGTCCACACACGCGGACTGGGTTTTGATCGACGGCAACCGGGTGCCAACCCCTTTAACCGACCGAGCGGAAGCGGTTGTTAAGGGAGACGCGAAGAGCGTGTGCATCGCCGCCGCGTCGGTGTTGGCCAAAGTCACCCGAGACCGCTTGATGGTACGTCTTTCCCAATGGGCACCGCGTTCCGCCGTCCTGATTCCAGCCCCTAATTGACGTCCACTCGTCATTCAACGGAAGTACTTCCTACTAGTAACGTACTTACTACTGGTAACTCTTACGGCGTACCCGCGGGTGTGTGCCAAATACACCACAAACGCACTGTTTTACCTCTAACGCTGGTGACTGTTCAGACCGATTACCCTCCCTGTTGTCCATACATCGTCCAATACATCGCCCAATACAGTGCGACGCGCGACTGACCCTTTCTTCCGTTCCAACCAGATTGAAATCGCGAAGGAACACCCGGAGTACGGGTTCGACGGGCACAAAGGTTACGGAACGAAATCGCACATGGCCGCGATTCACAAACACGGGCCCTCACCGTACCACCGGAAAACCTTCGCGCCCGTGAAGTACATGCCGGGAGGAAGCGCGTACGACGGAGCGTAGTAGACTGAGCGTAGATTGCAACGCTGATCGTATTTTTCATTCTTTCTTTGCTTTTCGAGTTTTCGACTTCCACAATCGTCACTTCCCGGCGCGAGGGCGCGAGGTCGTCGAACTATGCCTCCGCGCATGAAGGTGACGATGAAGCGCGGGCGCGAGGCGGGCGAGGTGGGTGATGGCGGGTCGGGCGAAACCGCGGCGGACACCGAGGCGAAGAGGCCGAGGGTTGCGAAGGAGGAACCCGCCGAGCCGGTGGCCGAGATCGAGGGCCACCGGGTAAAGTTCACGATGAGACGCGATGGCGGGGGTTCGGGTGACCCTTGTGCTGGTTTGAAGGGCGTGGTGAAACGCCGGGTGCTGATCGACGACAGTGACGACAGTCAGGACAGTGAGGACGACGACGTCTTGGACGTGGACGACGAAGCACCCATACGCACGAGTAAACCAGCAGCCAAGGGATCTCGAGGAGGCACGACCGAAAAAAAGAAACCCTCCAAAACCACGAAACCCGCGCCGGCGAACAAACTCGCGCTGCGCGGTAACAAAAAGGTCACGAAACCGGAAGACTCCGCAGACGACCTGGACAGCGACGGCGAGGACTTGGACGACAGCGACGTGGACAACGTCTGGGAAGGAGGCGACGGTTTCGGGGATAACGACTACTCGCGTCTCGCGCTGAAACCGGACCACGCGAACCGGCCGCTTTGGATTTGCGGCGACGGGCGTATTTTTCTGGAATCCTTCTCCCCCGTGTACAAAGGTACGTGTTGGGGCTGGGAACCCAAATCCCAATCCCGGCCTCCTTGTTTGCTTGCACAAGACTGACACTTTTCGTGTAACAATCAAAGCGGCGTATGACTTTTTGATATCCGTCGCGGAGCCGGTGTGCCGCCCCGCGAACGTGCACGAGTACCTGTTGACGCCGCACAGCTTGTACGCCGCGGTTTCGGTGGGGCTTGAGACTGGTACGATTTTGTCCGTCTTGTCGCGGTTATCGAAAACGCAACTCTCGTCCGAAATTCACGACTTCGTCAACCAGTGCACCGCGAACTACGGCAAGGTAAAGCTCGTGCTACAAAGGAACCGGTTCTTTCTTGAGTCGCCGGAGCCGGCTATTCTGCGGGAACTGCTGCAGGATGAGGTAATCAGGAACGCACGGGTGTTACCGGATGCCGCATCCGGCTCCGCGGTGAACACCACCGGCGAGTTCACGGTGACGCAAGCTTTACGGGATAAAGCCGCCGCCGCGGTGACGCTCGCCGCGATTGAGGAGAACTTCGCGGAAGAAATCGGTGACGGTGGTGGTACTACGCAAGGTACAACTCAAGGTGGACCAAACCAACCGTTACAAGGCGTTACCAACGCTGGCGCTACGGACAAACAGTCCGTACCTTCCACGTTCGACGCCACCGGCGTTCCCGAGTACGACCCGCACCGCGAGATTTCGAGTTTCGAGATTCTTCCGGAACGCGTGGAGCACGTCAAGCAGCGGTGTTTGCCTGGTAATTTAGGGTACCCAACTTTAGAGGAGTACGACTTTCGTAATGACACGCGGAATCCTGATCTGGACATCGCGCTGAAACCCATGACCCGCATTCGGCCGTACCAGGAGAAGTCCCTGTCGAAGATGTTCGGCAACGGGAGAGGTACGTGTTGCACTTACCAAATCCCGCCTCCACGTTTGACGGTTGTCCAGAGTAATTACGTAATACACATGGCCCGAAAGACTGACACTTTTCGTCTGCAAAACTCGCGCAGCTCGTTCGGGAATCATCGTGCTACCTTGCGGCGCGGGGAAATCGCTCACGGGCATCGCCGCGGCGGCTCGCGTGCGCAAATCCGTCCTGTGCCTGTGCACCTCCTCCGTCTCCGTGGACCAGTGGGCGAGCCAGTTCAAGCTGTGGACGAACCTTACCGACCGCGAGATCGTGAGGTTCACGAGCCAAACCAAGGAAGAGTTCCCGCCCAACGACCAGGCATGCGTTTGCGTCACCACGTACAACATGGTCAGCGCGGGGGGAAAGCGCAGCGAGAGTTCGCGTGAGGTGCTGCGACAGCTCCAGGGACGGGAGTGGGGTTTGATGTTGCTCGACGAGGTGCACGTAGTCCCCGCGGCTATGTTCCGAAAGGTAATTGGGATCACCAAGGCGCATTGCAAGCTGGGGCTCACCGCGACGCTGGTACGGGAAGACGAAAAGGTTGAGCACCTGAATTTCTTAATCGGGCCGAAACTGTACGAAGCGAACTGGCTCGACTTGCAAAGAGACGGGCACATCGCGAACGTGCAGTGCGTGGAGGTGTGGTGCCCGATGACCGCGGAGTTCTTCAAGAAGTACCTCTCACGAGACCAAGCAAGCAAACGCCAGGTGCTTTACTGCATGAACCCGAACAAGTTCATGGCGTGTCAGTACCTGATGCAGTTCCACGAACAACAACGGAAGGACAAAATCATCGTGTTTAGCGATAACATCTTCGCCTTAAGGGAGTACGCCACGGCGTTGAGGCGGCCTTTGATTTACGGAGACACGAGCCACGCCGAGCGCACCAGGGTGTTACACGCGTTCAAGTTCAGCAACGAAATCAACACCATTTTTCTATCAAAAGTTGGAGACAACTCAATAGACATCCCGGAGGCGAACGTGATTATTCAGATTTCTTCGCACGGCGGGAGTAGGCGGCAGGAAGCGCAGCGGCTGGGTCGTATTTTGCGCCCCAAAGCCGCCGCGCTCGCCGCGATGGCGAGTGGCAAGGAGGTGAAAGTCAACGCGCACGACCATAACGCTTTTTTCTATTCATTAGTATCAACAGACACGGAAGAGATGTACTTCTCCACGAAGCGCCAGCAGTTTCTGATTCAGCAAGGGTACGCGTTTAAAGGTACGGGGCTTTCCCATTTAACGCATTCCGCCTCTGCGATTGCCCATACAACACTGACACTTCTTTTTTACAATCTTAGTTGTGACGGATTTAATCGGCGAAGGCGACAAGGCGCAGCTCAAGTACAGCACCAAGGAAACGCAGGTTGAGCTTCTTGAAAAAGTGTTACGCCTGAACGACACGGAGGCGGGTGATGACGTGCTTCCCGAGGATGCCGATGCGCTGGTGAAGCATGGCGGGACAGCTCGGCGAACGAAAGGCAGCATGCTGGCGCTGTCAGGCGCGAAAGGCGCGTATCTGGAGTACTCCACCGGGAGCGGCAACGGCGGCGGCGGCAATTCGTGCCCGCCCGCGCCGAGGCCGATCAAACCCAAGAACTCCATCCTTCGCGAGCGAGACGCGGCGAGAAGGGGGAAGTGATTTGCAACGATTGTAAGGTATACTAGGGGCGGCTTACTCTTTTCGTGCGTTAACGCATACTCCTCTCATTCTTACATAACGCGACTCTTATTCTTCCACTCGCTTTCGCGTCGTCTCGACTTGCGCACTTTCCGAGATTTTTGCATTCGGGACAAACGCACCGTCGGACGCAGTAGAGTTGTCACTTCCGCGCCGGACCAGGTTTACGCGTAGGGGTGACTGACGGTGTGTTGAGTGGTGTGTGCTGTAGCAGAGGTAATAGTCCCAAACTACTACCTCTGGTTGTAGCACACGAAGCGGGTACGCAGGCGAGGCACGTTTGGGTTTGAGATGCGTTGTGCGGTCGCGAGTTTCGATGGAGTGGTTTCGGTGTCGGCGGCACGAAGCGGTGGCGCACGAGGCGGCGGACACGGAGGTCGCGCTGGCGGCCGAGGCGGCGGAGGAGACGGCTTGAAAACGAAGACCAGACGCGCACGTCACGCTTCCACCTCGGGTGCCATGCACCTTGAGGTTCGTCTGGACCCCCCGTCGCTTGAGCAACCGGTTCCAAAGCTAATAGTCTTCGACCTGGACGACACGATTTGGTTTCCCGAGTTGTACATGATGGCGGGGGCGCCGTGGAGTTGTGACAGGCGTGGCGTGGTCACGGACTGCGCAAACGAGGAGCTCCGGGTGTACCCCGCGGCGCGTGAGGCCATTGCCATGATCGCGACGCACGCGGCGTTTGCCGAAACAAAACTCGCGGTTGCGTCGCGCACGAACCGCGCGCAATGGGCGTTCGCCGTGATGGACCTGCACGTGTGCAAATCGAGATACGTAAGCAGTGATGAGAGGAAAGATTCAATCGCGCACAACAACAAAACGCTTCGCCAAAGCGTCGGGGACTTGGCGGAGATATACACGGGCAGTAAGCGGAACCACTTTGAATCATTACGTCTGCGGACCAAAATCCCGTTTAGCGATATGCTGTTCTTCGACAACGAAAAAGTGAACGTCACCGAGGTTGGACAGTTGGGGGTGGTTTCGATTCACTGCCCAGGTGGAATGTCGCAAGGGGCGTGGGAAGAGGGGCTGGGGACGTTCGCGGAGAACGCGAAACGAAGGCGGGCGAAGCAGGCGAAGGACTAGCGTTTGTAATTTATTGACATTTTTTGGAAAAAAATGCGAAATCTCGCGAGATCGTCATTCACGAGATCACAACGAGGGTCGCGAAGGTCGCCGAAGAGGACCTTCGTTGACTTGGGCGACATGGGGGGCTTGAAGCTCACGTTCAAGCTCGGGCCTAAGAAGCCCGCGGCTGATGCCGGGGAGGGCGGATCGGGCGCGTACGCGCCAACCCGATCGCTCCCGACTGGGCCGGGCGACAATGCGCCGCACCCGTTCGCGGCTGGCGCGCGTACCGGCGCCACCGGCGACGCCGGGGCCTTCGGAGGCGACAACGGTCGCCCCAAGATTCCCATGGCGCTGCTTAAGGCGAAACTCGAGCGCGAGCAAGCCGCGCTCGCCGCCGCTTCAGCCGCGGAGGCCGCGGCGCGAGTTTCGCAAGGCGCGGGTACCATGAAAGGCGTCCCCAAGGCGCTGCAGAAAAGCCAAAACTCCGCCCTGGGCGTCGCATCTGGTAAGGTTGAGAAGAAGAAAGTCAAAAGACCCATCCCTGCAGGCGCACTCGGTGTGCCCGGGTTACCTGGGGCGAAAATCGGCGGAGGCTCTCGTCCCACCGGCGGAGGAGTCGGCGCCAACTCCATGGACGCCGGCGCGGACGCCGGGTACGACAGTTGGGGCGAGGACAACGATTTGCCCGGGCCTTCCTTCCCGAGCCTGGTGATGAAAATAAAGAACGGCCCACTTGGGATGGGGGCCGGGGGCGAAGCGCGGCAGCAAAACACAACGCCCGTTCCCGTTCCCGTGTTCACCGAACCGCCGCCAAAGCCGAGCCAGCTGGTTGACGTTTTGAAAAAGCTGCAGCAGAAAGACCCGCACCAGGTTTTCGCCGAGCCCGTGACGGAGCAAATCGCGCCCGGGTACTTCGCAGTGGTGCACTCCCCGATGGACATGAAAACCCTGAAGCAAAACGTGAGTTTTGGTAAGTACGTTACGTGGGACTTGTTTACAACAGACGTGGAGCTGGTGTACCGCAACGCCATGGCGTACAACCCACTCGGCACGGCGGTGCACGCTTTGGCGGCGAAAAGTTTGGCGCTGGCGAGTAAGGTTTTGGAGAAATCGCAATCATCCGGGCTATCCCCTTCGTCGGCAGCCGCGAAGCGCGTGAAAATAGCGCACGTCGCGAGCACGGCGAGTTTTGGGGGTGCGGCCGGGGACGCGATGGAGTTGTCGATGAGTACGTTCGGAGGCGTCGCGGTTTCGATGCCTTCCGTGTCGCTTGGAGGTACGGGAACCGGCGCGGACGGCGACGGGAGCGACGCGAACTCCGACGACGACGAAGAAGTCGGCGGGCCACTCGGAGACGAAAACAAGAAGAAAAAGAAAACAGTCCGGTTCTGGAGGCACACGTTCGTGGAGAACTCGCAACGCGCGCCGTACCCGTCGCTCGCGGCGTGGCGAGACGCGAATTGCGCGTCCTCTTTGTTTGCCTCGGCGCCGTCGCCGGCGACGCCGCAAACCATGGTCCAGCCGAGCGCCGTGTTTTTTCAAAAAAGAAAAGGCTCCGAGACGTACGTCGAAGGGCTCGAGAGCTGGGCATCCGCGCTTAGTGGCCGCGCGAAGGTCGTTGCCACGAGGTTAGCTTTGGCGGCGAAAAAGGTACGTCCCCGCGTTTCCCAAATCCCGCCTCCACGTTTGACCATACAGTGCTGACACTTTTCTGGCAAAACGGAAAAAGTTGATTCCGCCGCCGCCGCCAAAACCGCCGACGCCGCCGCCGCCGCTCGAGCCGAGTCCAACAAAGGAAAACGACCGGGACGACGAAACAACACTCGCGCTCGCGAACGAAACTTTGCGCGAAGACGGCAGCGAAAGCGACGACGACGCCCCGCTTGTGTCCTTCGCGACCCGGGGGCACCCCGGGGGGGGGGGTGCGAGCGGAATGGCGCCGATGGCTCACGATGTGCCGCCTCCCGTCCCGGTCCACAACTCGGCGCGCGCGTCGGCGCTTGCGCGGGAAGCGGCGAGCGCGAGTGCTCGCGCCAGCGCGTGCTTGCAAACAGCCGGGCTTCTGTCGCGCGGCGCCGCTGAGGTTGGGAGCGGCGGTGACCCGCTTATTGCAGTTCGAGCCACGCTGGGTTTGGGGAGTAGCGGTACGCTCGGTGTGTCGAATGGCGGTGTGGATTCTTCCAACGAGCGCACCACCGATGACTCCCTCGTGCGAGTCATTCGTGGGATCCACCAAACCTGGTCCGCCGGTTTAGCCAAGGTCCGCGAGGAACTGCGTGGCGCGGGCGTCGGGAAAGACGCCGCCGTCGTCCCGGCGCCGCCGCCGTTGCCCGCGACGAGACGATGAGTGGGTCGATACACTTTTTGGATACGACGTTTGTACAATCACTCATTTTGCCGGTGCGGCCACGAATGGTTTTGCGTTGGTACACTTAGATTACACTACTGTACAATGTCATCACTCTGCCGGTAGAATCACGTTCGTCTCTCCGGTACCCTCGATCCGTGCGACTCGTTTTCCTTTTACTCGTTCATTTTCCCCTTCCGTCCGTCTCGTTTTCCTTGTCCGGAACGTGCGAAACGGGCACGGGCTTGCCGTCCACGTGCACGCCGTCGAACAGACGTACCTCGACTCTTTGGTCAACGCGCGTAACGGTCTCGCCCTCGAACGTGACCCGGCCGTTCCGAAGAAACGCCTTGGCTTCGGAACGCTTGCACACGCCGTGCCTGCGAGGGGAGTGTGGGTGGGGTGGGACGGGCGCGTTTGTTAGCGAACGGCCTTGCGTGTTTGGAATATTAAGATGTCCGGGATTGATTTGGGAGGTCGAGGGACGTACCTCGCGAGGATCTTGTCCACGCGGTCGGGCTCGTCCGTGGGCGCGGGTTTGCTTTTGTCCGAAGGAACCACCACCCACCCCAGTTCCGGTTTCTCTCGCTTCGACCCCACCACCACCCACTCGTCGTTCTCTTTCCACAGCTGTTTCTTAGTGAGCGTCACCATGACTGACGTGTCCTCGGAAAAGCGAACGCGAGCGTTGACGGGATGGAATTCAAACGGGCGTTCCCGTCTGGTGCGACTTGCGCGCGAACGAAACAGGCACGGAAATGAGTTTTGTGAGTCGTTACGAACACGGGGAGTGGACCGGGAGGGCACGGCGTGAACGCGTGCGCGCGTGTGTGGCGAACACCGGCGGAAACGTGAAGCTTGTTCAAAAAGAAGATGTGCCGTTGGAGTCGTTCGCGCCAAAAACGATTTCATTCGCGCGGAAAGACGCCTCCGACCATAGAGGGATTTCCATGGGTCCGAGTGGCTCGTACGAACGCCGCGATCGCGAAACCGATCGGTGAACTGATCGCGGCACAGGGTCTTCGAGCGGAGGCTGAGGTGAAAGCTGCTATGAAAATGTCCTAAACTCCCTCTTTTTCTGAAAGGCTAACTCGAAGTTTGCTTTTTCGACTCTTCCAGAAAGGAAAAGCAACGACTTTGCGCTTTGCTGCCTGGCACTTGCCCCCGCGCTTTCCCCGCCTGCCAGAATGAAACCCACCACCGACGCCCCCGTCCACTCCGATCTCCCCACCTTCGATCCCAACGAGCAGCTCGCGTCCGTGTTTCTCTCCAACGTCACGGACTTCAAAACGCGGCTCAACTTGAGGGCCGTGAGCACCGCCTTTTTACTCGCGGAGAAGCAAAACCCTTCGACGCCCTTGGACCCGAGAACGACGCAAACCTTCGGCGAGTTCTGCGAAGCGGCGGGGAACTTCAAGAAATCGTATGAGTGGTTCAAGAAATCAGTCGAGCAAGACGAAGGCCAGTCTGCGCGCAAAGCCCACTCTATGTTCCACCTCGCGTGCTGTTTGCAAAACGGGAAAGGCGTCGAGGAAAATCCAAACGAAGCCTTGAAGTGGTGCGTACGCGCCGCGGAGGCTGGTAGCCCGGACGCGATGGTTAGCCTCGGATTAACATACTCTGGAGGCGTGAAGGAAGACAAGGCGAAGATGGTGATGTGGCTTCAACGGGCTATCGCACAGGGCGATAGACCGGAAGCTCTGGTCTTTCTGGCGGATGTGTATCTGAACGGGGATGAGGTCGACAAAGACGTGGCGCTTGGCGTCGAGTACATTGAAAAGGCAGTGGATCAAGGTCACCACATGGCCCAGTGCCGTCTCGGGATGATGTATATAAACGGCAGCGAAGGTGTGGGATAAGACGTCGAGATTGGTCTGGAGTTTTTGGAAAAATCCGCAGAGCAAGGGGATGCCAACGCGCAGACCCGTCTCGGCCGTCACTATGCCGATACCGAGGAGTACGAGAAGAGCGTGTCGTACTGGGAGAAAGCCGCCGAGCAAGGCTTCCCAGGCGCTCTATTCGGCCTTGGGGTATGCTACAGTAACGGGTTCGGCGTGAAAGAAATCTTGAGACCGCGTTAGATTTCATCATCAAGGCTGAGGAGGGTGGTGACGAGAATGCCGTGCAAGCTTGCCCGACGGCGATTGCAGCGCTATTGAAGCACGCAACACAACTACTTGTATTAGCAGCAAACGTTGGTGCAGCCGATGCAGCCGAATCTCGGAGGCTGATGCACAAATTGGCGGATTTGGGGCACGGCGACGCGGCGTATCTCCTCTGGTATGCGTATCAGATGGGCGATTGCCGTGGGTTGGATGGGGTGGACTTACGCGCTGCGGCGCCTTGGTTCCACAAAGCGATTGAGCTTGAGTCCGAGGCCGCGGTTGCCCAAAAGACCGAGTGGGGCGTGAAATCCAAAGAGGGGGACAACCAGTCTCAGCTTTACTTGGGATTGATGCACGCGAGCAAAGGGCGGCACGAGGACGCGATTGCGATATGGAAAAAGGCGCTCAAGAACGGCGCGATAGACGCGGGTGTGTTCCTCGGAGAGTGCTACGAACGCGGCGAAGGCGTTTCTCAAAACGTGGAAACGGCGGTCGATCACTTCGTCAAAGCGGCGGGTAACGGTTCCGAACTCGCAAGGGCGAAATTCGAAGCACTAGGCTATACAGTAACGAGAACACCAGTGTCAGCTGAGTCAACCTGATTAACGATAAGGTCAGCGGAGAAGCAAGACGTGGACGGGAGAGCCGGGCTCGCGAAGGCGTTTGAATCTGCTTTGGCTTTGAAAAAATAAGAGCAACGGCGGAGAGAGACTCCGGGGACCCCTTTGGAACCTTTGATCACAAAAGACTTTTCCCGAAAAACGTGATAAAACACGCCTCGAGCCCGTTCTATTTACCTGGTTACAAAGCTAACTCGCCTTGCCAATATATCGCCACGTTTACGTTTACTCCCCCACGGTCAGCCCGAACCCGAACTTGTGGTTTTTGTTTTGGTGGTCGATCTCCGCCGAGAACGAAAGCGTGAACCCGGCGTTGAGTCTTTCTTCCAAAAACGCGCTCACCACGCCGTTGTTATCAATGCGGCCTCGCAGACGCGATTGCCGCAAGATGTAGTCATACCCAACACTCGCCTGCGCCTGCTTGGCGTTCCAGTTCCACATGAAATCAGACGCCAGCATGGCTTTGTCGCTGACCTTCGTGGTGTACGTCAGCGAGACCAACCCGGTCGTCGCGACCTGCCCGGTCGCGACTGTTTTGTCATCCGCATATCGACCCGCAAACCCCACGCCGCTTTTTTTCTGCCCGCCCAGCCAAAAACCCTCCCCCCCCAGGGAAAGGTGGTCGGTCACGGATTGCAGGTAGTTGACGCCGTAAAACCCGCCGTTGCCCAGTTTAACCTGCGCCTGCGTGTCCAACCCTTTGTAGTCAAGGTCCACCATGACCTGCGAGAACCCGGGTTCTTTCGAGGTCTGCAGCTTCGCGGATAGCGCGTCGCTGAAGTCGTACTTCAGGCGGCCGCTGACTCGGCCGTCGGTTAACGCCCGGCCAACCAGCATGTAGTTCGTATCCACCACGTTCGCGCCGAACTCGTACGTCGCGTTTGGGATCTTGATGATCTGGTTACCTTGCGCGGGGACCTCGATGCTGCCCATGAACACCGAGTGCGACAGGAAGAACTTCTGGTTTAACTGTTTGTTAAAGTCGAAACGCCCGCCCTCGAAGTGGTCCGCCTTTAAGCTCATCATGATCTCACGCTGAAGCTCCTCGTACTTCACCGGGGTTGGCAGATCGAGAAACGCGGTTCTTTTTTTCGCGGGCGGATCCGCGGTCGCGGTCGCGCTGACCGCGGCCCCGGGGGGTGTCCCCAGCGGAGCCACACCCGTGGCGTCCGCGCAGTTCGCCTGCGTGAATAACCAGTTCATCGCGGCGGTGAGGTTCACAACGCGCGGGGGGAGGTGTGAAGCAGGGAAGAGGCACAGAGATGCCGTTCAAGGCAAGCCGCCCCGCCGATCGACTCTGGCAAACCGCCCAAAATTACATACATTCGAAACAAAACCATCGCGAGATCTTAATGACTTATTAGTCGGACGAAAATGCGCACGGCATTTCATGAGTTAATAACTCGTCGCCTATTATAAATCCGGCAATCGCAAAAGGCGAAGCAAAAAACTCCCCCCATAAAACTCTCGCCCTGAACTTTCATCAGCCCTCTGTCAGCAGCGCACGGAAGACCTCGTCCGTCCGTCGCCATGGCGCGCCGTCCCGCCAAGTGCTACCGCGTCATTAAGAACAAGCCGTACCCGAAAAGCCGGTACTGCCGCGGTGTCCCGGATCCCAAGATCCGCATTTACGATGCGTAAGTACGGCCGTGGGCTCCTGACGGCATCTCGCGTCGCTACCGGAAACGCGGACGCGAGATCCTTCCCGTCGACGCGCGCGTGCCTCTTCCGCGAGCCTCTTCTCGTCACCGAACCCGTTTGCTGACCATCCCCACACCACCCCCGCTCCAAAAACAGCGGCATGAAGAAATTCGACTGCAACGTCTTCCCCGCCTGCGTCCACCTCGTGAGGTACGTCTGAACCCCAGCGCTTTTTTCTGACGCATCGCGCGACAAGTTTCTTCAAGCCGAGGTACCGGAACGCGCGTCGCGTCTGTCCCACGGCGAACTGCGAGCTGCGAATGGGTGATCTTTGGTGTGTGTGCTGCGTCAGGGCGTGCGGCGCGTGTCCGTGGATGAAAAATGGGAACACTCGAGCACCGCGCGACGCCGTCCCCGAGCCAAAGCCGATGGCCATGTACGGGAAACCGAACGCGGCTTTTAGGGTTTCTGCAGCGACGCACTGGGTTTTTCTGCGCGACGGCGGATGACCAAGGCGTACCTCAGCACCTCGATAGACCGCCTCGATCACCTCGATTCTGGACCGCTGGCGCGCACAAACGGGACTAGATGAACAGGGCGTTCAACGGCTCCTCGATCCGGAAAGTGTTTCCTCGCCAACCGTCGCTAACCACCCGTCTCCCCCTCGCCTCCAAAAACGCCTTCCGCAGTTTCGAAAAGGAGCAGATCTCCTCGGAAGCCATGGAAGCCGGTCGCATTGCCGCGAACAAGTACATGGTGAACAACGCGGGTAAAAACGAGTTCCACCTGCGCGTGCGCATGCACCCGTACCACTGCCTGAGGATCAACAAGATGCTTTCCTGCGCCGGCGCGGATAGGCTTCAAACTGGGATGCGCGGCGCCTTCGGCAAAGTGCAAGGCACCGCCGCGCGCATCGCGATTGGCCAGATCATGCTTTCCATCCGCACCAAGGACCAGCACGCGAACAAAGCCGTGGAGGGCTTCCGAAGGGCGAAGTTCAAGTTCCCCGGGAGGCAAAAGATCGTCGTGTCGCGCCAGTGGGGCTTCACCAAGTTCACCAGGGAGGACTACACCAAGTGGAAAAACGAAGGCCGCATTCGCCCCGACGGCGTTAACTGCAAGCTGTGGGAAAACCACGGCCCCGTCGCGGGCCGACCCGCCAGCACGTTGTTCATGGGCTCCGCGCGCACGTACAAGGTGCGCAACGACGCCGTGTAGATTGGCGGGTTGCGAGATGGGTGGTTGGCAGATCCGGGTAACGGATTTTCCGAAGCGGGTTTCGACAAACGAAATCGAAGCGAGAGGACTTTTAGTTTGCGGCGCTTTTCGATTGAAGGAACAAGTAAAAAAATAAGTACTCGTTTGAGTACGTCCTATGCTTCCCGGCCACGCACTGCTCACTACCGTCCGACCCGTCCTACCCTACTCACGGCTTACCGTCTCGCAACCGACACCCTACGAGCTGGTGAAACGCGCTTCCCCCGCGAAGCGCGTTTGCATCCACGAGCCGAAGCGCTTTTTCGTCGGCGTCGTCGGTTGGTTCCAAGCGCCCGCAGAACACGAAGTTTCCAGGCGGGCGACGCATAAAAAGAAGCGCTTCTTTGGGTTCATTCGGGTCCTTTCCTGATGCGGTTGTGTCCGTCCCGGCCGTACCTTCAGCCGCGCCGGTCCGGTCGTCGCAACGGAACGCGTTTCCTGTCTGTTTGCCCGTACAGAAGACCTGCAGCGGCGTTTGCGCAACCGCGGCGTCCGCGCCGTCCAGCGACGCCTGGTCGGGGATGAAAAACACATCCCCCCCCGCGGTTTCCTCCCAGAACTGCCCCACTCCCCGTGTTGCTCGTCCCGGCGTCCCCACGCTGAGAAACAACACCACCGCGTTGCCCCACCGCTCCACCGCGCCGCCCCGCTTTGCGAAACGCGGAACGTCTTTGTCGCGCGACAAAAACTTCGCCACGCCTTTGCGCCCGCCGGTCGTCGCCTGGATGAAAAAAAGAAAGTGTCAGTTTTGTATGGGCAATCAGTCGTGGAATGAGGTAAATGGGGAATACTTACCTGGCCCACGCCCGGCAGCACCGCGACTAAATCGATGGACACCTCCTCCACATCAGGCCGGCGCCCGGACCCGGCGCCGGCGCTGCCGAACCCGCCCCCCGAAAAGTCAGCCCCAGTCGTGAGCCGCGCCGCAAGCGCCGCTTGTTTCTTGAGCGCCTTTTTTTGTTTTGCGAACGAAAAATGTCAGGGACGTGTATGGGCAAACAGTCTTTGTATTTGGGAAACGCGGGGAGACGTACCTTTTTCGCTTTGCGAGGCAGGTGCTTCCCTTTCGCGCGCGGGTCGCCCATCAAAACGATGTCGTCCAGGCTTTTCAGAAGCCCGCCGTGGCTCTTTTCGATGCACTTGTCGAAAATCAGGTTCAAATAGAAAGCATCCGCGGCGGCGTACTCAAGCTGCGCCCGGGTCAACGGCCGCCGGCTCCAGTCGCTGCACTGCTCGGCTTTCGACAACGTGGCGCCGACCACCATCTTGGTTAGCGTGGCTAGGCCGACCCTTAAGTTGGACCTGTTCGCGCTCGCGGAGTGCGCGAGCTGTTTCACGTCGATCATTCCCTTTGGCTGGCCTCCGGTACGAAGCGACGCGAGGTGAGGGTAACTCGCCTTCAAGCGAGTCAGGTCGTACCCGAACGAAAACCCGAGCTTGTACACGGTTTCGCTTTGCAACAGCTCGTGCAGAAAGTTGTCAAACGCTTCCCGCGCGTCGTCAGGCGACTCTCTACGCGCCACCGCGAACAAATCAACCACGAACGCGTCCGTTCTTGTTGCGATTTGCAAAATGCTCACCGGCGTCCGCGACCCGGGTTTCCACTCGCCGTCCATGCCGACCACGGGCGGGTGGCCCTCTTTTGTGGTCGGGTTACGCGAAGGGTCCATCACCGCGTCGCGCATCAATCCGATCCCGGAAACGTCATCAACCCAGTGCACCCTCCCGCCAGGCACCGGCGGAAGCGTCTGCCCGCGCTCCACGCCTAAAGATTTGCTGGTCAACGCATACGGCGCGTCTTTCTGGTCCTGGGGCGCCGCGAGCTGTTCAGCGTACGCGGGGGCGTCGTCCGCGACGACGGCGGTGGCGACGTCACGGTTTTGGTCTCGGCGCGCCTTGGTCAGCGGCGGCGGTGGTTTGGTGGAAGAGACGCCTCGGCGACCGGGGAGACGCGCGTGTTTGGCACGACACCGCGGCAGCGGTTGGTGTCCAGCGGCTGATGCCGGGCATGGTGTCGCGCCCAGACGCATGAAAACAAACCTCACCGCGGACCGCGGAAGCGCACCCCCAACTGCTGGGGATACATCCGAGAAATGCGTTTTTCTGTGAAAACTGCCATGAAAAAAAGTGGGCACAAACGAGCGCGCGCCACGTTGCGTCGCTAAAAGCCTAACAGACTAACTACCCCGTGTGTTTCGTCCCTTCTTTGACCCTTCTTCGCAGGCTTTCCTCCGTGATACCCACGTCCGGAGTGAGCCGTCCGTTTCGGGTGCGAACGTCGGTTGTTTCGTGTGTGTGTCCCCCAACGCCCCTCGGGCTTCCCCCCTCGTCATCGCTGGCCGTTCCCGAAACACTCGGCACGCTGGCGAGCGAATCCCGGCTCCCATCCCGGCTCCCGCCGTCGCCAACGCCTCGACCCGAACTCGCCGCGTCCTTCGCCAAACGCGCCCTCGCGGCTGCTTTCAAGTGCTCGCTCACAATACCCTCCTTCGCTAAGAACATCCTCCGGGTGACTTCATCAGCGCCGCCGAACACGGCGAGCCAGAAAACCACTAAAAGCTCGACGTGCCGCCACAGCGGGAACCAGCTCAGCGCCCCCCTTGACAGCTCCCTAACCAGGGACCACACCATGCTGTACGCGAGCCAGTACCGCAAGTGCGCGCATATTTTTCGCGAGCGCGCGGCGGCGGTTCGTACAGCGCCGTTCGGGTCTCGCGACGCCAACGCGTCAAGCGACGCCGCCGCGGGCAACGCGAGCGCGGCGGTGGCCACGCCGTGCGCGGTGAGAAACGCGGGGGTGAAGAAGAAAACGGCGCACCCGATCATGGGCAGCGACGCGTTGTCCAGCGCCAAGGAAAGCGCCGCGCTAATTTTTCGGAACCCCAAGAAACGCAGCGCCAACGCGACGTTACGGAACGTGGAGTGCGCGCCTTTGTCCAGCACGCGCCTCAGCCTACGCAGGGGTAGCGTGAGCAGCCTCGAGGTCAAACCGGATTTGTGGCTTGTATTTGTGGCGTGCGGCCCGGTTTGTTTCCCAAACGCGTATTGCTCGCCTCGCGTGGACGCCATCCACCGCGCTAGCCGCGGCGCCGCCGCCGAGGTCAACAGTTTAGCCCCGTTGGTCATGGGAAACGTGAGCCACGCGGTCCACAACAGCGTGAGCTCGGGCCATATCGGGACGAACAGGTGCACCCCCGTCGCAACCAGGGGTAAATCCAAAAGAAACATCAACGGCGCGGCGCTACTCCAGAACCGGAGCCACGCCTCCGCGGAGTGCAGAGCGGCTTGGGCTGGGGACGTTTCAGTGGCAGTGGTCCCCGTACCGGCACTTTTTTTTTCACTCGCGGTGCTATCGCTGACCCGTCCCACACGAAGCGCACCGAGTTGGCTTCCGCTTTTCGTTTTCGTATCACTAACCGTGCCTACGCGCGTGGACACACTCATCCCGTCCATCCCCGTCGCGGAACACTTCTCCAGGGCCGCGACGGTGAAGAACGTCGGGACTATTAGCGTCACCGAGGCGACGACTTCGCGTTTCCTGACCAGCGCCCGCGCCCAGGCTGGCAACAAAGCAGTCACTACCCCGCCCACGCCGAACAAAATCACGTGCGGCGCCAGCGCGGCGGCGAGTCGCGATTTCTGCTTGACGCCGGCGATGAAGGAGACGTACTTGCGTTTGGCGGATACGAACGCGCTTGAAACGCGTTTGGCGAGTGACACGAAAGGCGCGATTGTTTTGTCCCTCACACGTACCAAACGCCTGCGCTGCCTCGCGAACGCCTCTCTTGCCCTCCCTCGGTACCGCGCGCGTCGCAGGTGTCTCTGTGCCGCGAGCGCCGCGACTCGTGTTCCTGTTAGCGCCGCGATTGCGAGCGCGCACGCGGCGAGCGTCTCCGGCGACGCTTCGCGCACAATTCCGAGTACCCGCCACGCGTACGCCAACAGTTCGTTTCCCCCCGCGCGCGTGTACCACTCAACCGCATCAGTCGCAGGTCGTATCGCACAAGCCCACAGACGCAACGCAAGGCGCGTGGACGCCAACGCCGCCGCGAAGGCTTGGCGCGTGGTGAACGCGCCTTCATCGCTGCTGATGGTTACAGAAATCGGGAAAGACGCCTCGTCGGTGTGGTCGGTGTGCCGCGTTCGTTTCGTCGTTTCGTCTGTGTTCACCTCACCGGCCGCGGCATCCGCGGCGTGCTTTTGTGTGTTTCCGTACCCGCCGTGGTCTTCGTGGTCGGGATACGGCATGGACGTCTCCTCGGTGCCGCTGCGCGCGGAGCTCGGTAACACATTTCGCCCATCCACGACGTGTCGATCTGGTTCTGGTTTTGTCCCCCCGAACCCATCCGCCGCCCGGTGCAAACCGTTCCTGCCACGCAACAGCCCGCGAGACACCAACAACTCGTCCCCACTGGACGCGTCGTGCGTTAGCACCAGGGTGGCGACGAACAAACCCGCCGCGAACGCGGCGAGGTTGGACGGCATGGCGCGCGTCGTTGTTACCGAGGACTTGCTGCTTGAAAATCTTATGCCGAAATAACGACCTTTTCGCCGGGTGCCTAGGCCAAGTGCCAACTCCCACTGAGCAACTGTCAAGTCAGTTCACCCCACGCACTGACGCGCGATGCGCACCGCGCGCGGTCCGGTGTCGCCCGTGGTGAGGAACGCGTCCCTCCACTCGCGGCGCGCCCGCTCCGGAGCGCTTCGCCGACCGCGCGCCGGGTCGTCGTCGCGGTTGGCACTGCGGAGCTCGCCGATCACTCGATGCGCCTCGTCGGCCGTTCCCGCGTTCCCAGAGAACGCTTCGACGTACTGCGGGTCCGAAAACCTGTGGGTAACGCAAGAGCTCCCGCGGATTTTAGAGATGCTACCGAAACACAATCCAAACGATGGGCTGGTGTTGACCCGAGGATCGTGGCACGCCACGAAACCAAACGCCTCGACCGTGGTACTGAAAGGGACGATGCGATTCCACAACACGTCAGGTGGGAGGTTTGATTTGTTCGTTCCCGAGGTCACCGCTTGGACTAAGTTGTTGTCGAAAACAAGCTCCACGGAAAACCTAAGTGTGACTACTAAAATCGTCCCGAAGCACGACGACGTGGACAAAAAACCTCGACTGGATGGGTACTGGGAAGCGTACATCGTCCCGATGCACGGCGCGACTTCGGTCGAGGTTGAAATCGAAATCACGGGATTCGGCGCGTCCAAAGCGGAGGATGAGAATTTGTTCGCCTCACTAGACGCGGCTTGGCTCACGGTTCAGTACGTGGTGTACGGCCACCACGGCCGTACGCAGCACGAGCAGAAAGTGGTGCTGCCCTTGAGTTTTCCGGACCCGAACTTAGTCGCGATGAAGGCGAAGGACGACGGTGGCGAACGATTAAAAAGAAATTCTTCACAGGATGAAACCGACGACGACGAAAAAGATGTCACTTACGATGAGGATGAGGATGAAAACAATACCACTCACGATAAACCTCTTCGCTGGCGAACGATAAAACCCGGGTTGCAAGTGCTTTGTGTCCCCACGCACCTGCTTTGTCACCTGGACGACCCGGTTAATGTAGTAAAGCGATACGCGCAAAAACACGCGCGGCGCGGCGACTTCGTGTGTCTCGGCGAAACGCCGCTCGCCGCGATGCAGGTACGCGTCGCGCGGTTCCCAAATCCAACGACCGTGTACTGCCCCTCTTTGAGTTAACTACTAGTAACGCTACTAGTAACACTACTAGTAACACTACTAGTGACACTACTAGTAACACTACTAGTGACACTACTAGTAACACTACTAGTAACACTACTAGTAACACTACTAGTAACACTACTAGTAACACTACTAGTAACACTACTAGTGACACTACTAGTAACACTACTAGTAACACTACTAGTGACACTACTAGTAACACTACTAGTAACATTACTAGTAACACTACTAGTAACACTACTAGTAACACTAGTAACACTACCCGTTACATTACCAGAACTTGCATCTGTTACAAACCTATACTCGAGACTCGGGACTGACCCTTTGTTTTATTCATCTCAGGGCCGCGTGCGGCACCCGGGCTCGGTCAAACCCGGCTTTTGCGCCAAAGTCGTGTGCCGTTTGTTCAACCGGTTCAGCAGTCTGGCGACGGCGTGCGGCATGCAGTGCTTGGTTGATATGGTGGGTGCTACCCGGGTTTTCGCGGCAGCCGCGGCGGCGGTGGTTTTGAGACTCTGCGGGATGAAGGGAATCTTCTACAAACTTGCGGGGGCGCAGGCCGCCCTTATTGACGACGTGTCCGGTCAAATCCCGCCGTACGACCAGAGCATCATGTTAGGCCCGGTGAGGGTGACAGAAACGTGCGACGCGGTTGAGACAAACACGCAACTGCCGTGCGCAGTGGTTGACGTAAACGACCTCACGAAAGTAACCGGCGCTTTTCTGGTGCTTGGGAAAAGCGCGGGTGTGGATTTGGAAATCGTCAGGTAAGTTTTGTATTTCCCAACTCCAACGACTGTTTGCCCATACACGACTGACACTTTCTTTTTTATCTCTCAGGGTCGCGCTTCTTGGGAACCCCCAAGGAAACGCGGATGAACAGACCCCGATTGTGCTGGTGCGGCACGACGTAGGGCGGCGGGACGAGATTCTGAAGGGCGCCTTGGACGACGAGGTGGCACGAAAGAAACGAGCGAAGCGGGGGGTGGGGTTCAAACAAAAGTGAAAAAGTTTATCAAAAGTTCATTCGCATTCATGTACTGTCACTCTTTTCGTCTCGATCGAGATATCCGTCGCTACTCGTACCGTCCAAACGTCCTTCTTCACGACCCCGAGTATCCTCACGCCCCCTTCATGTGTCTGCAAACTTTCAAACCGTATCAACCGCTTACGCGGCCACGACGTGTCCTTTCGCGAACAGCTCGGCGCCCAGTTTCACCGAGAACTGATCCGCCTGTACCTGCACGCCTTCCGACGCGGACGCCGCGAAAAGGTTCTGCAAGTCCGTCACCGCACCCACGATGGGGTACTTCGCGTGGAACACGTCTTCGAACTTCGTCACCAGGGACTGCTCGTCTTCCGTTAACGATGACCACTTCGCGTTGAGTAAAGACGTGGTGGACTTGTTGAACTTGCCGCACGCCACGGTGATGTCTTTGCCCGCGAATGCGTGGTACTGCCCGGACGGGCCGTACAAACCAGCCCCGCCACCCACGTCGTACACCTTGCCCATCACACTCACCAGAATGGGCTTGCCGTTCGTGGTGCCGTCGTACCCGGAAAGCTCCGCGAGGCTCAGCTCCATGCCAGGGCTCGCCGCGACCGGCGAGATCTGTTTCTCCGCCATCTCCTGCTTCTTCAGGAAATCGAGGCCGGCGATCATAGCGACCGCGATGAGCGTCGCGGGGATCATGAACGTGAACGTCAGCACGGTGTCGAGAAACGTGACGATACCCATGGCGACGGGGTGGGGGACGTGCGCTGCGAGCGGTCGGTGTGACAGCGCACGTGATTCGAAATTGGTCACCACCAAGCGTCGTTCGTTCGAACGGACGTGACTGGAAAACTCGGAGCCGTCAAAATCACTGGCGCTCGTGGCTCCATTCCACTTGTTCTTTTGTCACTGCAGTCGTCCGCGACCTGCTCACCACAGAGTGGCTCGCACCGGGTGCCGAGGCGCGTTCCCTCCGCGCCGGCACTGTCCGGGCGATGCTGGCGAATTCGTCTACGCGCGGCGCGCCTGCGGGGACGTGTTCGGATCGTTCTTTCGGCGCCAAACACGCGACGCGTGTTGTGCGCGGATTTAACGTGCCGACGTCACGTGCCCAAAAGACTTTCCAATCCCACGACGCTTCGTTCCACGTGTTGTGTGCGAAACAACCCAGCCGAGGCGGCAAGCCTGGTGCAGGTGGCGACAGCGGTGGCAAGCGCAACGCCACTTCGGGCGGTAACCCACAGCAAACAACAAGCGCCCCACGAATCACAGGCAAGGTGGGTTCAATGTCCGTGCACACGCAGATCAAACTCGTGGAGAGGTACAAACGCTTGAGTGGAGGCTCCACTCACTCTTCGCCGGGTTCACGTTCCACCGGGCCCGGGGGCGGCAAGGCAGGCACCGCTGTCGTCCGCCGCGCCTCCGTGGAAAAAAACACGTTTCGCAAAACCAAGGACGACGCGTATCAAGAAGAGCTGGCCAGACGAAGGCGGGCAGCGCAAGCCGAGGTGCGGCACCAAAACACGCTCGAGTCGTTCGGGGGAATAGGCGCGGCGCCTGTTTTGTTGGTGGACGGGTACAACGTCTGCGCGTGCGACGAGGGGGAGACTTTTTCTGACATGAAACAAGCGTTCATGGCGGGTGACTTGGAAACCGCACAGCGGCTGCTAATTAACGACCTGGAAACGCTCGCCGCGCACAAGGGGTACCGCGTGATATGCGTCTTCGACGCCGACCGAACCGCGCGCGCGTCAAACGGCTTGGACCAGGTACGGCCTTGGGCCTTTCCCAAATCCTGGCACACTGTTTTACCTCTAACGCTGGTGACTGTTCAGACCGAAGCTGGTGACTGTTGTCCATACATCGTCCAATACACGCCCAACACGGGACTGACACTTTGTTTTACCTATCGTAGGCGTCGAAAACGACGGGCGGGGTGTGGGTGGTTTTTTCGGTGACCAACGACGCGGATTCGTGGATCGAAGCCGCCAGCCTTGTGGAGCTAAAAGGGGAGTCATCGTTGGCGGGTGTTTTGCGGAAAACTCGCGATGCGACTGGAGGGAAAGGGCCGTCCGGCGAATCGCAGCGATTGGCGTCGCGCGAAGACGACGGCGTTGAGACGGTACAAAACGCGGGTTTGAAAATTGAAAACTCCAATCCGCCAAAACTCAGCACCCCCAAGTCGCGCACCGTGTACGTCGCCACGAGTGACGGCGCGCTGTCTTCCGTGGTCAGGGGCAACGGCGCGTACGCGGTGAGCGCGGGGTCGCTGATTGAGGAGCTACGCGCGGCGCAAGCGACCGAGACTGAGATTTTACGCGAGTTGGCGGTGAAAGCGCGGTGGGGGGGGGAGAAACGCGGCGCCGCGATGAGGATCACAAACCAAACCACCGCGGACGCGCTGATGGAGCTTTACAAAAACGCCCCGAACACATCCGCGGTGGTCAAGTTCGGGTCGGTAAGTATTTCCCAATCATCACATTCCTCCGACTGATTGCCCATACGAGACTGACATTTCTTTTTTTACAATCAGCAAACAGGCGCGGGGTTTGCGGGCCGGCCGAAGAAGGGGAAGAAAAATAAACCCGGAAAAGAACCGGTTTCCGGGGAGCAAGGGACGGAGACCGGCGAGCTAGAATAAATAGACTAGTACTGAGTAAACTACGGACGTATTGCGCACGAACACGTATTTATACCTCTTCAGGACTCGAACAAAAACGTGTTACTGTTACCGTTTCAGGGCGTAGAACAGCACGTACGCGTTTCTCGAGTTGGACGGCGGTCCCGCCCCCGCGCCTGAAACGCGTTCGTCGTTGAAGTCGTACCACTCGTCCGCGCCGACGTTTGTGGTGGCGGTGTAGTGACCGTGAGATATACTTCCTGTGTGGTTGATGACGGAAAACAGCGTGTACGTCGGGTCAGTGAGTGCGCCGGTCCCAGAACTTTCCCGCCCGTCGCGATGCCCGGAAAGCAGCTCGCGTAGGTGCAACACAAGCGGAACCTCAACCGCGGTGTCTATTTTCCGCCCAGGCCGGCCCCCGTTGGTCCACTGGAACCGTTTCAGGTGTAACACCAACACCCGAGGCGGGCGCTGGACGGACAAGGTCTTGGTGGCGTCGCCTTTTTTGTGGCACCGCGGGCAGTGAAACGCGTCGGTGCCCAACAACGGCTCGTCCTCCCCGAAAGCGCGCAGGCAATCCGCGACGGACAGTGAGGAACTCGAGAGTTCTCTCGCCGAGGATCGAACCAAGGACGACCCGGACCGTCCCAGTGTGCTTCCCATGTACCGGGAAAGCAAGCTCGCGCTGGCCGAGGTGCGGGTGCTTCTTGTTTTGCTTTTGTCGGGGGAGGGTTCCGGAAAGTTTTTATCCGCCCCCGTTTCGTTTCCCTTCCGCCGGCGCAGGGGAAGGGAAAGGTCCCAAAACGGGTCGTACGACGTGGAAACCTTTTTTTGTAAAGAAAAGTGTCAGTATTGTTTGGGCAAACAGTCTTGGGATTTGGTAAATACAATTACGTACCTTTCCACAGGCGTGACATGTCACCGCGCTCCTTAACTGACCCGCGAACACGTCAACCACAACGGAGGAGGTGCGTTTCCGGTACGTTTCCCACAGCCTCGTCGCTTTTTCAGGTTCGGGTTCAGTGAAGTCATCCTTCTCTTCATCGTACCGCGGCGTGACTTTCACGTCCGTGAAATCCGTGTCCAGCGAGTCCAACAGGAAACGCAAAAACTCCTGACTGTCATGCTGGTCACCGTCGGTGAACAAATCCAGCGGGCCCCCGCTTGTAGACAGGGCGTCCAGGAACGTGGAAGGGCAGACGGCGTCCCGTGAAGGGGTTACTGAATCGGATCGGTGAATTTTGCGCACCAACTCGCGCGTCGCGGAGGCTACTTTTGATACTTTTGAAACGGGTGAACCGTCGACGACGCCGACCGAGCTTTCCCTCAACAGAAACTCCGCCAGCGGGGGCGTGTGCGCCAGGGACTGCAAACACGCGGACGCGAAGCACGTGTTGCCGCAATTCCGTAAGCCTCGCAGACCACGGGGGCGGTCGAACATCGCAACCCGACGCGGAGGCGCGCTCGATGCCGATTGAAGTTGAGCGCGGCGGTGCGCAGCGTTTAGTTCGGCTTTGACACCGACCCCGATTCCGTTCGGGTCGTAACGCGCGCGTGCGTCGTTCTCCGCAACCGCCTCCCTGGCGCGTCTTCGCGTTGCGAACGCGTCAAGCGACGCTCGTGTTGAGCTGAGGCTTCCGCCCCGCGAAGAGCCGTATAAAACGCTCGGGTCGTACGCGCTCGCCGGCGCCGGCGCCGCATCCATCTTTTCGTACCGGGTGGAACGAAAATTATTTCTTTGCTCGGCACCCGACCCGCTTTGCCAATCAGGAGGCGACCGAACACGGGTCGTGGTCGCGGCCGCGGCGCTGGTCCCCCTCACCTCACTCACCCGGCCTGCCGGGCTTACGTATCGCTTAGTCTCCGTGTCCCACGACGGCGCCGCCCCCACCCTGGATCGTCGCGGGAACGAGCTGGATGGAGAAACGTTGTCGCGGTCGCGGTCCAAAGATGCGCCGTCCCATACACCGCTTTCCGACCGACGAGACACCCGTTGGGTGGTTGGGCTGTATCGCTCGTTTCGGTGCCTATACCGGTCCGAATCTTCATTGTCCGGGCGCGGGGGTAACCCAGTGGGCGGCGACGCCCTGAGGCCGTACGAACGTCGCGCGTCATCGCCGTCGCCATCGCGACCGAAAACACCGAATGAACTCGACGTCAACAACCCAGACGTGGTCGTGCCGTACGCACGGTCCTCGCCGAGACGCGCAATCTCGCTCCGCAGCAAACTGCGCGGGCGCTCCGTTTCCTGCATCTCAGTGGCTCACCCGCCGCGCGCGTGGAGTGGCCTGTGCACCTCGCCCGGCCACGCGCCCCCGAGGACTGCGGGCGTGTGCAACGGAAAAGCGAACAACGGAAAGGCCAAAACGTCGAAAATCGTCGAAATGATTTCCGGCGCGATCCAAGAAACGCTTGCGTTACGGCGCGATCGAATTTCAACGAAGCCCCCCCCGGTGAGGCACTGCCGACCGCACACTCGCCGTATCGCTCGCACCGATCACCCAATCCACCGCTTCATTCGCGTCCGTACCCGCTGAAGCGCCCGCCGGTACGCGATGCAGCTGGATTTCAGCAGCCCCGACTTGCCCGCCCCCGAGTACGAACACGCGGTGCACCACGACGAGGCCGGGTTTTCGCAAGTGATCATTTGCGGCGTGCCTCTTCGCGTGCGGCAGTCCGAGATCCTGGGCGGCCGGCTGTGGAGCGGCGGGGTGAGGCTCGCGGTGGAAATCGAAAAAGGCATCGCACTGAGGGAGCTGGGGCTGGGGCAAGCCGGCGCCACGGATACGGAGTTGCACGGAAAGCAAGTATTGGAGATCGGCGCCGGGTGTGCCGGCTTGCCCGGGTTGGCGCTGGCTATCAAGCACAAAATGCGCGTCACGCTGACGGAACACCCCGACGTGGTGCCCATTCTTTTGGAGAACATCTTAGCCGTGAAAGCGCAGGTCAGCACGCTCTTTGGGAAAGGAGAAGTCCAAAAGGACGTACATGACGCGGTACAGGCGGTTGAGGTCGTGGCCTTTGAGTGGAACGACCAAGCCGCGCTTAGTAAGTACGCTTCCGAAACCGAAGCGTTTCAACTGGTCGTCTGGGCGGACGCCGGGTACTTCTCCGACCACATGTCTCTTTTGCGATGCGCGGTGGCGGCGACCTCCCCGACGGGCGCTATCTTAGCCGTGGAGTCGTTACGGTCGGAATCGAGCACAAGGACGTTCAGGAAAGCCTTCGGCGCGAACGGGCTGTTCGCCGTGCGCGTGCTAGGGAACGGCGACCACGAAGTGGACGAAACCTGGACCCTCGCCATGGAGTGGCAGAACAAACACGAAGCCGTCGCGGCGCGGCAATCCGTGGTTGACGGTAAGTTCGAGAAGAAGTTCAGGGGAGTGCTTGACACGACACAGGGGGAACGGGGAGTTAAAAAAACGGTTTACGACGCAGCCGCGCGAAAGAAAACCCCGGAAACGATTCCCGTGTGTTGGGACGAAGATGCGAAAAACGAGGAATACGGCGCGAAACGGTTTTGGGCGAGGGGGTTCGATTCGTCGCTCGTGCCGGACGACGCGTAGTGAACGGGTTCCGGGTTCCTTTTTGCCGGAATCGTGACCGTATCAACAGGGAGGTAACCTGCCTTACCTGCCTTGTTTAGTGTTCGTAACCTTATAATACTTATACTATTGATTCGGCGTTACTAATGTCGCCGCCTCGCGCTCGCGTTGTTTTCCACCGGTTGTTGTCTGTTGCTCCATTCAAATTCCGTGCCGTGTCTCCCCCCCGGGTAACTAAACATGTACTCTTGGTTACCCTAATCTCCCGTCACAAGCAGTTCTCTCGTTTGTTCGACCGCACCGGCCCGCACCCTTCGCAGCCCATCACCCGCATCCACCACGGATTCAGGTCCGCTTGGAACAGCTGGTTCGTTTCGTTGGCTTGCGGCGAACTCGGCGCGTCAGGGTCGTCGTCCTCGCCAGAGGCGTCCAGAGAAAGGCCTCTGGACTTTGGAGACCCGGGGTGACTCGTCGACGCGTTTTCGGTTTCGCTTTTAGGCGAGTGTTCATCCGAAGAAATTGACGGATTCAACCGGAGCGTGGTGGACGGAGACGGGGCTTCGTCTTCCTGATTTTTTAAATCACCGACAGCGATAAACGCCGCCCCTCCAAACGGGCTCGCGTTCGCATCAACCAAAGCAATAACAACCCCGTCCACGATCACGGGGAACGGCGACGAAGGCCGGTCGATTTGTGGCGACGCCGGTACCAAACAGTCTTGGTTTTTCTTGTCACCACCCCGTGAACGCGAGTTCATCTTTCCGCGCGTGATGAACCCTGATTGTAAAAAAAGAAATGTCAGTCCCGTATGGGCATTCAGTCGGCGGAATGTGGTAAATGGGAAATACTTACCGATTTCGCACGCCGCGGCCGGGGTACTTTCGTGTGTTGGTATTGGAGTCTGCTCGCCCGGTTCCGTGGACGGTTCGTTTGTTGGTTTCGTCGTCGTGGGTTCCGGACACGGCTCGGGCAACGCCTCACTCGGTGGTTCTTCACGGGTTGGCGTGTCACACAAACTCGGTTGCTCGGTTTCCACCGGAATATCCGTCGGATCGACAACTGTCCCCGGCACCGGGGATGTGTTTTCTGTATCCGCGGTTTCCGTGTTTGACCAAGTCCCAGAAGGGTGTTCTTTCGTCGCGAGTGTTCGCGATTGCATTCCTACTCCACACGCCTCCTCGCCCAAGACGCGCCGCAAACGGTCCGCCATGCGTGCCAAGTGTTGCGCTGGGTTGCGCTGGGTGGTCGGGAACGATTCCGTACCTGCCGTTGCCCGTGAACCCAAAAAAGAAGCCGCCGCGAGCGCCTTCAAAGTGCTCGGCGTTTGCAAGCACCACACGCCGCCGTCCGCGCCGAGGGCGAACGTCGACGCGCCAAACGTACAAACGTCCCGGAAAGCCACGCCAGAGGACGCTGTTGTTGAGTCATTAGACCCTGAACCCTTTCCCGTTCCGTCCGGACTGGGTTTCGGACTGGGTTTCGCGAGCGGGTACCACGCCAAAACTGACGCGTTCAGAATGTCAATCACCGCGATGGCGGAGGGTGACACCGATAACAAGCACGGCCCGATTTGGTGCAGTTCGCCGAACTCCCACTTTTTCGGTCGCCGCGGTGTACGCGGGTCACGCGGGTGCGTAGCGGTTTGTGCCGACTCTTTTGTTTCCGTATCACACGGCGCGCCGAACGCGGCGCGCCCGAAAGGGTGTAGAGACGGCGCGGGCGGCAACAACGGACGCACCGTCGCGACGACTTCGGTTTCAAAAACCTCGCCGTGTGTCGACGCACGGCACACCCAAAGCCGACGGCCGGGACGCGAGGCGAACATCCACCAAGTTTTTTTATCATCGACGCCGTCTTTTTTCGGAACCGTATCCTCCGAAAACTGCGACTCGCGAAAACCCGCGCCGTCGCTGCTTTCCGGCGCCGCCGCTTTGGCAAACGCGTGCGCGGTCGCGCCGAAGCGTCCGTCCCGTGGTGTGTGCCCCACGGGCGTCTTCGTAAATCCGTCGGTGTTGCGGTGCAGCAGAAATATGTGCGCCGTGGTGCTTATCAACGCCGTTTGGCCGTGTTTGTCCATGAACTCGACTTGGCAAATCGGGTGCTCGAATTTGATCGTGCGCGCGCCCGCGTTGTTTCCGTCAAGACGCACCACGGAAACGCACCCGGTGTCGTCCCCCGCGCAAAACGCATTTCCAGCGGGGGACCAGACAACCGACGTCACGGTGTGTCCCTTGTGCCCGGATGGAACGCCGGCCTCGTACCGGCCCGAGGCGGTCGGCGAACTTGAATTTGAATCGCGGGGTAGCGGGCCATACGAGGTTGTCGCGGCAGAGACGCCCGCCCCGATACCCTGATGACAGTCGTCCGGGTCCGAAAACTCGCACACCGTGAGCTCGCCGTCGTCGAACGCCAACGCGAGTCGGGTTCGGTTGGGGCTGATTTTTACGGCAACGACCGCGCGACTCGCGCTGCCGCCGCCGCGCGTCTCCACCATGAACCGCTCTCGGAACTTCAACGAGCAGTCTCTGTAGTCTCGTTTATTTGTTAACTCTTCGTCCTGGGGTGTGTCGCGATTGTCGTTTGACAGTGCGTCGCGGTCGTCGTCGGGTTTGTCGCTATCTTGTTCGTTCCTACTCCCTGAATTTAAACCCACCCCACGCACTCGCCAAAGGCGCTCGAACACGTACACGCTGCCGATGTTGCTGCCGAAGATTACGAATTTGTCGTCCGCGTCAACGCACAGCAGGCGCACACGCGATCCCGTCACATGGCGAACCACAGTGGCGTCCGCGAGGCACTGTTTACAATGAATTGGGGGAACGATCAGGCGTGAGATGAGTTGTAGCGACCGCGAATGAGACGCGAGCGCGGTCACGGAGATGGTGGCCTCGGTCGCCCCGAAAAGTCGGCGAATCTTAATGCCCGAACGATAAATCCCGACAGAATGCGACGACGCGTGCGTACCTTCCAAACGCATCCGTTGTTCTGGTCAAAATCTACCTCCGTGTCCCCCGTCATGGCGGCCGCGCCCCCCGTCCCTGCGAGGGCGCCGACGATGCCGCGACGAGCCGACTCCGCTGTCGTGGCGCGACGACCTGTGGCGTCCGGCCCGTCGGGCCGCGGGTTCAACACTTTTCAGTTACGGAAGCGTGTCGGGATTGACACGAGGATTCGAGAGTTTCACATAAGTCCTTTACACTCCACCTACGCCTTCGTCTTCACGTCTCCCATGAGCTTCCGCTCTTCGTCCACGCTCCAGCACTTCCCGCCTGTTTTCACGGTATCGATGCGCTCCACAAAACCCTTCTCCGTGACCGAACTGCCATCCGTGGCCATGCCGTTCGACACGAGCGCGGCGTCTTGCTTCGCCGCATTTGTCGCGCGCCGCGCAATCGCCGCGAGCGTTTCACCCGTGTACTTATCCACCCCCCCCTCCATCCCAATTCCGCTCTTGATTCGCGCCATTTGTCGAAACGCGTCCTTCTCGCCTTTGTTTTCGCTCGGGCACTTCGTGAAGCACGGCACCATCACCGCCGCGTCTTCGTACAGCGGCGGCGGCGTGGTGGAAAACGCCCACTTACACGAAAAGTCGTCGTAGTTTGGCTGGATGTGCGTCTGCATTCTGGCCCGATACAAAAGAAAGTGTCAGTCGGTCGTGACGTGTATTACGTAAACAGTCAGAGGTAATAACCGTCCCTTCGGAAGGACGAGTATGGGCAATCGCGAAGGCGGAGCGTGGAGATTGGGAAACGCGCTTACCCGAAATCCTCCCCGAGCCATTCCTGGGACGGGGCTTTACAGGAATTGACGCACACGGACGCGCACCCGCTTTGTTCAAGAAAACGACACCGCTCGGCTTTAATGGCTTGCGGTACGCTTATTGTTTTCGGGAGGTTGGCGAAGGTTTTCGTTAACAGGGAAGGGAGTGCCACGTCGACGTGATCCACGCCCGCGATAGGGCCCATCAGCCACGGGAACAGATTCGTGAAAACTAACACGAAGGCGTAGTTCGCCGCCCACTCCGGGGTTGCTTTTTTAATTTGGCTTTTCCAAATCGGCGGGATCCAGCCTATGCCTAGTGCTGGTAGTATACCCGCGAAGACCCGCTTGGCGCGCACGGTCACATCACGCGCGGTGCCGTCCATGTCGTTCACCTCCCGGACACTAGTCAACACGCCGTCGAAATCCGTCCACGGCCTTTTGTCCGTGTCGTACCCAACCTCCTTCACAAGCAAACCTCGGATGGTGCTTGTTAAAACCTTGCTGATCGGCGACGCGTCTATCGACGCGTAATCAACGCTGCCATCCTTGCGTATCGGTAAGCTGCTTTGCGGGGGGGTGTCGCCTCTCCACGCGCTGCACGACGCGGGGTCATCATCAGGGCTCATTACCGCCTTCGCGGTGACCTTTCTCTCGGACGAGGACGTGACCACCACGCGTGGTGGGCGTCGTGTGGAGACGCGGGCTTTCGCTGAGCGCTGCACGCGCAGAAGCGCGGGCGCGCTCGCAAGGCCGGCGACGGCTACGGAACTCATAGCGGTCGACGACGAGGACAACGCGGCAGGCGCGAGTCGGAGTGAGGAGGTGACGTGGAGATGGAAAAAACGAAGGCGTAGGAACCACCAACTGAGTTTTCTCATCCCCAGGTCTCGGCAGATCTGGCGTTTTCGTCGGAACTAGTCATCTTCAAGCCCGCCGACAAGCAACCGCCGCCACCGCGAAACTCGATTGCCGCGGACAACGACCCGCGCGGTCGCACGGTGTCCGAGGTTTCTCCTGTGCGAGGGGTTGCGGGTACAAGTCGAACCGTGGGCAGCGGCGAGGCGGTTCGTGGCACACACCAGCACGTTTCGGCGGCGGTGGCGAGAGGCGGGCGGCATCTCTCACGGGACGGGCTTTTTCTTTCCCAAGTGCTTCCGGTTGTTGTTCCGGTTGCGGTGCGTGTTCGACCCTGACCGTCACGATGGACGCGGTCGCGCCCTCCAAGGAACACAGGGCCCCCCGAGCGGGTGCCAAGGCGAAGAAGAAGAAAGCCAACGAGAAGAAGAAGAAAGGCGATGCCGTTTCGAAGGGGAACAACCCGAAGGCGTTCATTTTCAAGTCCAGCTCAAAGGCGAGGAAGGCGCGCACCATCGCGGCGGAGAAGCAGCAACGCAAGCTTCGGGTGCCTATTCTGGACCGGCAACAGGACGAGCCGCCTCCTTTTGTGGTGCTGGTGCAAGGGCCTCCTGGGGTAGGGAAAACCACCGTGATTCGTTCGTTAGTCAAGCACTACACGAGACACGCCATGAGCGAAGTGAAAGGCCCGGTCACGGTGGTGAGCGGCAAGAAGCGCCGCATTCAGTTCATGGAGGTCGGCACGGATTTGAACGACATGGTGGACGCGGCGAAGCTTTGCGATTTGGTGTTGCTCCTGGTTGACGGGTCCTACGGTTTCGAAATGGAGACGTTCGAGTTTCTCAACGTCCTCCAGGTACACGGGTTCCCGAAAGTCATGGGGGTTTTAACGCACCTCGACGAGTTCGTGGATCCGAAAAAACTCAAAAAGCAAAAGAAAACCCTGAAAGCGCGGTTCTGGGCGGAGATTTACAACGGCGCCAAGCTGTTTTACCTTTCAGGCATGCAGCACGGCCGGTACAACAAGCGGGATACGCTGAACCTGGCGCGGTTTATTTCGGTCAGCAAGTCCCGGCCGCTCACCTGGCGAAGCACGCACCCGTACGTGGTGGGCGACCGGTTCGAAGACCTGACCCCGCCCGGGTTGGTGCAGGTAAGTTTTCCCACCCAACACACACCGCCGACTGATTGCCCATACTCGTACCAGAAGGAACTATTTCGACCAGAAGGGACTATTACCTCGGACTGTTACCCTGACTGTTTACTCATACCAATCCCTCATGCACATGGCCCGAGAGACTGACACTTTCTTGTTACTCGTATCAGGAATCGCCAAACGTCCCGCGCGACGTCGCCGTGTACGGCTGGCTGCACGGGTGCAACTTGAAGAAAAAGCAGCTCGTGCACGTCGCGGGGGTTGGTGATATGCAGATTGCCGACCTCACGCAGCTCCCGGATCCGTGCCCCCTCCCGAGCACCGACAAAAAGCAAAGGAAACTGGACGAGCGCTCCAAGCTTCTGTACGCCCCCATGTCCGACGTCGGCGGGTTGCTTTACGACAAAGGTGCGAAAAATTGTGTTTCTCACATTCCAACACTGTTTTATCTCTAACGCTGGTGACTGTTCAGACCGATTACCCTGACTGTTTGTCCATACATCGTCCAGTACACGCCCGATACACAAGGCTGACACTTTCTTTGTTTGGTATCAGACGCCGTGTACATCAGCATGGACGACCGCGTGGTTAATTTTTCCAAGCGCGGTACCGAGAAGCACGCGGTGGTGGGTTTCGATTCCGGCGAGCAAATGGGGGGGGGGCAAATCGGGCTAGACTCCGGAAACAACGTGGGCGTGTCCATGGTGCACGGGCTGCAGGACGCTAAGTTCGGGATGGACGAGAAACTGGCGCGGTCAGAGATCTCGCTGTTCCGGGGAAGCGCGGGACGGCTGAAAGGCGACGGGGAGTACGACGACGTTCCGGATGATGAGCAGGATGATGGCGAAGATGAGTTGGATCCTGAAGATGAAGGCGATGACGACGACGACGACGACGACGACGATGCGGATGACCCCGGGGTAAGCGCTCGCCGCGCGGCGGAGCGCGTCGCCGGGCGAAGCCGGCGCGCCGCCGTTTTCGGAAAAGACGGAGGTTTGGCCGAGGAGAACGGTTTGTACTCGGATGCGGATTCCGACGACGATCTCGGCATGGACGGTGACCACGGTGAAGGTTTGGGGGTGGGGGCTGCGGATTGGAAACGGGGGTTAAACGGCGCGCTGCAAAAAACGCGCCAGAAATCGCTCATGGAGATGGTGTACGACGACGACGGCGACGGCGATTCCGGAGACTCCGAAAACGATTCCGGAAACGACAGCGACGAAGACGACGGCGACGCGCTTTTCAAAAAAGCAACCGACGACCACCTTAGCTCGAAACAGGACCAGTTCGACCGCAGCAAGTTCCTCACCGAGGTCGTCAGTGGTCTTGATTTAACCGACCCAGCCCTACGGAACAGGTTCGTGACCGGGGACTGGAGCGCGGCGAAAAGCCGGGACGCGAAAGCGCCGCGGGCGGAAGGCGACGAGTCCGGCGACGACGACGACGGCGCCGAGGTGTACGGCGACTTTGAGGATCTGGAAACGGGCGAGAAGTTCGACGGGACGGGGACTGGTGAGGCAGAGAAGGGTGGAGAAGGAGAGGAACAGGATGAGGATGGCGATGGTGACGACTCTGAAGACGGCGGCTCCGGCGACGACTCTGAATCCGAAGGCGCCGCGCGTCGGCGCGCGGAGAAAATCGCCAAGAAGGAACAGGTGCGTGTTGCATTTCCCAAATCCACCGACTGTTTGCCGATTGTCCGCCCGCAATTACTCACGCACATCACGAAAGACTGACACTTTGTTTTACCCATCGTAAGTTCTTGGCGGAGGGCGATTCCAAAAAGAAAACCGGAGGCTTCGGGAGGGGCGCGAACGGCGCCAACGACGAAGAGCCCGCTTCTTACTTCGACCTGGTGAAGGGCGAGATGCAGGACCAGATGGCGAGGACCAGGCGCGAGCTCGACTTGATGCCGGAGCGGACCAGGGAGGCGCTCGAGGGGTTCAGGCCTGGGGCGTACGTGCGGGTCGTTTTAAGGGGCGTTCCAAAGGAGTGGGTCGAGAACTTCGACCCCACCAGGCCGTTACTGGTGGGCGGCCTCAACGCGAGCGAGGACCAGATGGGGTTCACGCAGCTGAGACTGAAGAAACACAGGTGGCACAGGAAGGTGTTGAAGAACCAAGACCCGCTTGTGTTTTCGGTGGGCTGGAGGCGGTTCCAGGCCCTTCCAATCTATTCCATGCAGGACGCCAACTCGCGGCACCGGATGATAAAGTACACCCCCGAGCACATGCACTGCCACTGCACTGTTTTCGGCCCGATGGTTCCGCAGAACACGGGGGTTGTTTGTTTCCAGACGCTGAGTTCCAAATCCGCCTCCTTCCGCATCTCCGCCACCGCAGTGGTGTTAGAGGTGGACCACGCCATGAAGGTGATGAAGAAGCTGAAACTCACCGGCACGCCTTTAAAGGTACGTGTTGTATTTCCCAAATCCAGGCGCACTGTTTGATGCCCCTCTTTGACGTCCACGGCCGGCATTAAAAGGAAGTAACGTAACTACATCACAAGTGCACTGTTCGGCCCGAGTACGCCCGACTGTTCGGCCCGAATCCTACGACTGTTTACTCATACAAGTCACGGGAAGACTGACCCTTTTCTGTTACAAACAGGTTTTCAAAAACACCGCGTTCATCGCCGGGATGTTCAACTCGGCGCTTGAGGTGGCGAAGTTCGAAGGCGCGAGTCTGCGCACGGTGAGCGGGATCCGGGGCACGGTGAAGAAAGCGGTGAAACCTGGGTCGCACTTGAAGGGAATCGTCAAGAAAGACGACGACCTTGGTACCGGTCCCAAAGCATCCGAGGACGGCGCTTTCAGGGCGTCTTTTGAAGACAAGCTTTTGCTCTCCGATATCGTCTTTCTGCGAGGCTGGGTGCGGGTTGATATTCCCCGGTTTTACAACCCAGTGACGTCGTTGTTGCTAGCGCACGGCGAGAAGTGGCTGGGGATGCGCACGGTTGGTCAGTTGCGGTGGGAAAAACAGCTCCCGATTCCCACGAACCCCGATTCCCTGTACAAACCCATCGACCGCCCCAACCGGGTTTTCAACAAACTGTTCGTTCCGAAAGCGCTGCAGAGCGCGCTGCCGTTCAAGTCGAAGCCGAAAATCGAACCCGCGCGGAAGACGAAAACGCTGGATCAAAAGCGCGCGGTTGTTATGGACGCGGAGGAGAAGAAACTGGCGACGTTGGTTCAGCAGCTGAACACGATTCGGAACGACAAGTCAGTAAAGGCGAAGGAGAAAGCCGCGCTTAAAAGGAAACTGCGCGCGAAGGACGTCGCGAAGGAGGAACAGTGGCGCTCGACGTTGCAAAAGGAAACGCGGAAAAAGCGGTACCGGGAAGAAGGGCAGGCGGAGAAAAGGAAAGCCATGAAGAGCAACGGGATGAAGTAGGAGTGTCTTCTTTGTTTGCGGTTGTCGAAGTAGTGTGTTTCTTCGAACGTCGTTGTGGAAGTAGTGTTTTGTGCCGTAATCATCATACAGTAGTCCTCGATACAGTCCTTGACGTCTTCTTTACACGCCTCGTTAGACGAGGAAGTACCTGGTATCCGATACCTCGCGAAATGAAACCAGCTTGTCAAAGGAAATGAAAAATCTCCTTTCGGGGCTTTTTGCTGACAGTGCGGATTCACAACCTGCCGCGCGGACTCAAATGCTCGCGGCCGCAACCATGGCCCGGCGCGTCAGCCCCCCCCCCGTTTCCCTGGACGTGCGCGGTGACGTCGGTGTCATTTCCATAACCAACCCGCCGGTAAACGCGCTCGCGATTCCAGGTACGTCGCGCGCCAAGGGCACCCGGGCATTGTTACCTCTCGGAACGTCACCTCCGATCTCGTTCCGCGGTTGGTTGCCCTAATTAAATCCAACCCGCGGCACCTCGGGTCTGCCGTCTGACCGTGCCGTGACCTCCCGCCATCTCGTTAACGCAGTCCTGGAGGGCTTGAGCAGAGCGCTGGAGCGTGCGCACGGCGACGCAAGGGTCGTGGGCATCGTGATAACCGGCACGAAAGGCAAGTTCAGCGGCGGTTTCGACATTACGCAGCTAAAGCTACGCACCGAGGGACGCGCGGGGCCGACAAACATCGCCGATTTCAACCAAGTGTTGAACCGGTTAGTGGAGGCGGGGCAGAAGCCTACGGTAGCGGCGATTGAAAACCTAGCCCTGGGAGGGGGGCTGGAGCTCGCCATGGCGTGCAACGCGCGAGTCGCGACGCCTAAATCTCAACTCGGGCTACCCGAGCTGCAACTCGGCGTGATTCCCGGTTTTGGAGGCACGCAGCGGTTGCCTCGTTTGGTGGGGCTGCCGAAATCCCTGGAGATGATCATGAAGAGCAAGTCGATTGGCGCGGAAGAGGCGCTTACCTTGGGGCTGGTGGATCTCGTCGTGCCTGCTGATCAACTTTTATCAAAAGCGATAGAACTCGCGAGACAAATCGCGCACAAACAAAAACCGAAGTCCATGGCGTTTTACAAAAGCGACAAGCTTCCGGACGATACATCTTTCAAAAAGATAATCGCCGAAGCGCGACGGGGCGCCAAGCGAGTGCAATCCGTCATGCCGCACCTGTGGCTGTGTTTAGACGCCATAGAAGCTGGTGTTACCAAAGGCGCGGAAGAGGGTTTGGCGGTTGAGAAGGTGAGCTTCGACAAAGCCGTGACGAGCAAGGCGTGCAAGGGCCTGGTGAGTTTTTTCTTCGCCAGCAGGCAAACCGCCGCGGTTCCCGGCGTGACCGACGTCGGGCTCATCCCTCGGCCCACGCAGTGCGTGGGCGTGGTGGGCGGCGGGTTGATGGGCAGCGGGATCGCCACCGCGTGCGTCATGAACGGCGTTTCCGTGATTCTGAAGGAAATAAACCAAACGTTTCTGGACGCCGGGATGGGCCGGGTCAAGGCTAACCTTCAAAGCCAAGTCGCGAAGAAACGAATGACGCAAACAAACGCGGACCGCCTTTTTTCCCTGGTTCAGCCTTCCCTGTCCTACGACGACTTCGCGAAAGTGGACATGGCCATCGAGGCGGTTATCGAGGCAAGTATTTCCCATTTACCACATTCCGCCGACTGACTGCCCATACAAGACTGACTTTTCTTTTTACAATCTCAGAACCTCGAGTTGAAGCGGAAAATCTTTGGCGACTTGGAGCGCGTTTGTCCGCCGGGCGCGATTTTGTCAACAAACACGTCGACGATCGACATCACGAAAATAGCGGCGGGTATGAAGTCGCCGCAGCGCTTGGTGGGCGCGCACTTCTTTTCACCAGCGCACATCATGCAGCTGTTCGAGATCATCCGGACGCCGAACACGCCCCCCCAGGTGCTTTGCGACACCCTGGGTTTCAGCAAGCGCATCAAAAAGACCCCGGTGGTTGTGGGTAACTGTACCGGGTTCGCGGTGAACCGCGTGTTTTTTCCGTACACTATGTCCGCGTGTTTGTTAGTGGATTTAGGTTGTGACCCGTTCGCCATCGACAACACGATCAAGCAGTTCGGCATGCCCATGGGGCCGTTCCGTTTGAACGACCTGGTCGGTACGGACATCGGGGTGCACGTGGTGAGTATTTCCCACCCACCACATTCCGCCTCCCTGATTGCCCATACTCGTACCAGAAGGGACGTCTTCCCTCTGACTGTTTGTCCATACATCGCGATATACTCGTCCTGCGAAGAGACGTCTTACCTCTGCCCTAACTGTTTGTCCACACGGTGCGATATACGAGACTGACTCTTTTTTTTACAATCGCAGGGCAAAAACTTCGTGGAGGATTTCCCGGACCGCGTTTACGAAACCCGGCTGATTCCTTCCATGATGGACGCCAACCGTTTGGGCGAAAAAAGCGGGTCTGGGTTTTACGCCCACGACTCCACGAAGCGCGGAACCGCGACCCCCGACGTACACGGCATCGCGCCGTTCCTCGCCGCGTCCAGGCAAGCGGCGCGCTTAAAGCTGAAGCTAAACGCATCCGGCGGGCCGTTACCCGCGCTCACGTCGAACGACATCGTGGAGATGATCTTCTTCCCGGTGGTGAACGAAGCGTGCCGGTGCCTTTCGGAGGGCGTCGTTGGGAAATCCGGGGATTTGGATTGCGCGTCCGTGCTCGGGATGGGGTTCCCCGCGTTCCGAGGGGGGGTGGTGCACTGGGGTGACGAAATCGGGGCGGCTAAAATTGTCGAGAGGCTACGACAATGGGCCACCCTGTACGGCGGCCTTTACAACCCGTGCCCGTACCTCGAGGACTGCGCGGCGCAAGGCCGGGCGCTGGCGGACGGGCCGATCGCGGGGCCGGACAGAAGCAAGCTGTGAGTGGTGAGGTGCTGTTTTTGTATGAAAGGGACACGAGCCGTAAATGTGTTTGGCACGCCGTGAAAAGTACGTACGGTTTAGCCGTGAAAAGTACTTACGGTGTTGTAGCCGTGAAAAGTACTTACAGTGTTGTAGCCGTGAACAGTACTTACGGTGTTGTAGCCGTGAAAGGTACTTACGGTGTTGTAGCCGTGAAAGGACTTACGGTTTTGTAAAGTGCGTGTCTTTCAAAGGGTTGTGTCTCACTTTTCTTTTGGAAACCCCTCAAAGCTTTGTCTGTTTCCCTTTTCTTTTGGAACCCCCTGTACCTACGCGCCAACCGCTCCGCCCACCGCCACGGCGATTGCGGCGGCGAGCACGATTTGTACACCGTTCACCACGTCATTGTCGAGCCATTCGAACCCCGCCCTTCCCTGTATCGCCGCCCCCAGCCAGCTCTCCGCCGTGGTCGCCACGAACGCGGCGAACGCGCAGACCAGCGCGCCTGCGGTTGGTACGCGAAAAGGGTCAGGGAACGAGTCGGCGAGCGTGGGTGTACTTCGTAACGTATATCCGGGATTGGGTAGTTCCGTAGTAGTGGTGTGACTTTCAACCTGTACTCCATAAAACGCAGGTAACAGTGCGTATGTGCTGTATGTAGTTGTAACAGTTGCCAGTAAATGCAAGTGCACTACGGCAGGGGCGGTAACCAGTGTGTCAGGATTTGGGAAAGCCCCGTCCGGCCGTACCTCTGAAATCAACCTGTCTCAAACACGCCGCGGCGCTCGCGAAGACAACCGAAGCGCCGATGCCCGCGAGCGTGCCTTCTAAACTCACCGCCCCCTCCGTGCCCCGTTTCACGGGTTTGAAAGGAGGGGTGGACATGTACGTGGTTTTGCCGTACGCCTTGCCCACTTCAGACGCGGTGGTGTCGCTGAGCTTGCTGCAGAAGCTGGCGACGAAACCGAGGCGCCACAGCTCTTGTGCGACCGGCGCGGTCCCGCTCAGCGCCAACAGCGCGCACACAAAACCCGCGACGCCGCTGCCCCACACGCTCCCCACACCGCGTCGCCCGCCCCGGGCCTCGGCGATGCCTTCACGTTGCTTCTGCTCAAGCCTCAACTTCGTAACCGCGCTGCCCAAGACGAAATACAAACACACCAAAACGTACCCGCCCAACCCGAACGCCGCGCACGCCGCGGTGCCTAAAAACCACGCGTTCAAAACCCCGGGCCACGTTAAGCCCTTTAGCAACGTCTTGATGCCGGCCACGAAGACCAGGGTGTTGGCGCACGCCGCTGGTAACAGACCCGGGCTCGGGTCAGCAAAGAACCCGACCGCGTCTGCGAACCCGAAAGCCAGGGACGCGGTGCAGACGCTGAGAGACCGTCGTCCATTTTTATCGGACCGCCCATCGCGAAGACGAGTCCAACGCGAAGAACGCGTGGCGATCGAAGAGGCGCCGAAACCGCGCGCGCCGGTCGCCGTGCCCGCCTGGTGCGACGAGAGGGCGCGCGAGGAGGGACCGGATACGCGACGCGATGACGACGCGCGCGGAGGGCACACGGGCGCGCGCGGGCACGCGGCGACGGTGAACGTCGACATGTGCGTGCGCGAGAGGAGTGCTGAAAGCAGTGGACGAGACGACAACGAAGCGACCAAAACTTGCCGATTCGAGCGTTTTATACAAAAAATACCAGAAAAGTTGAAAGGAGTCGAAAGGCGTCTGTTCAATGGCGTCGTCGCAAAGTCGATTAAGTTGAAAGGAGAAGGTATTGAGGCGTCCCCTCTACGTCTAACTAAAACACAGTCAAATGCACTCAAATCTCGAGCAAATCAAGCCACAAGGATGTCCGGATTTAGGTTAAACTTGCTTTTTTAAATATCCGTTTGCCGAATTGGCCGAAATTAGAATTGGCACACCGACCCGCGCCCTCCCGCCGGCGACGTTGCCACGATGGCCATCGAGTACCGGCTGTTTTACCGCCCGGCCTCCGCTGATGAGCTCAAGAAGCGCAAAATCAAAGGGTACACCGTGACCACTGAGGGCGAGTACCTGTGCCACGCGGGTTTGAAAACGGCCGAGGTGGTAAATTCGTCGCACACGTTCGTTCCGCATTCCAGCGACGTCGCGTTGCGTCTGGAAGGTGGCGCCACCGGGTCCCTCGACGTGCGCGTGGTGGTCAAAACCGACGATAAGGGGATGGAGAAAATCGACAAGAACGCGGACCCGCTTATCGTGGAGTCCGAGTTGGACGCGGACGTCGCGCTTGAGGAAGCAGGGCTGGGCAAGATCCCGCGACCCGGAGCCACGGTCGAGGTGCGACGGATTTCCCAATGAATGTCGCCCTTTCGCAAACGCGACGAATTTAATTTCACTCCGCTCCGTCGTGGAAGCCGCCGCTGACCCTCTGTCTTCCCTAAACTAAACCCCCTATTCCCCCAAAACAGCTGCAATACGCCACTCGCAAAACCCACGTCCGCCTGGAGGAAGGGGGCAAGAAGGTAAAGCTTGAGTGGTGCTCCGTGCGCGCGACGGTGCGCAGCGCGAGCGGGGTCACCTCGGAGGTTTCGGACTGGGTCAGCGTCGGGGCGCGCGGGGACAAGCACGAAGTGAAGCGGTACGCGAGGGAGCTCGAGTCCCTTTGCCGGCCGCTGGCGGCTGTGGACAGCGCCACCAACGAACAGGCGTTCATGGCGTGCGGCACCGCGGAGTTCGTCGCGGTTGTCGCGGAACGCGCGCTGAGGGGGGAGAAACCGGCGAAGAAGGAAAAGGCGAAGAAGAAGGAGAAGCCCGCGGAGAAGACGCCGGTGAAGGAGAAGGAGAAGACTTTGGCTCCTCCCGTGAACAAGGAAAAGGCGCCGGCTCCGGTTAAGGCGTCCAAGAAGGATAAGGCGCCCGTTCCGGTTCCGGTTGCCGTCCCCGTGGTTGCCGCGCCGCCGCCCGCCGCCGCCGGCCCCGGCCCGACCGACTTCGCCGAGTTGACCGGCACCGTGCGCGGTTTGCTGAAGACTTTGAAGAAAGCGGGCCCGAAGCTCGGTGCGTTAGAAATTCAAACACACACCGCGAAGCTTGCAGACTTTTGCAAGGAAACCGAGGCCTCTATTGAGACGAGCCTGGCCAAGGCGAAGAAGAAGAAGAAGAAGAAAACCGGGGTTCCCCGGTTCTCGCCGTTTTTCCTCTTCTGCCAGGACGCGCGACCGAAACTGGCAAAGAAGCACGCCAAGGCGCCGCTGAGCGTCCCAGACACCGCAAGAGCGATGGGCACGCAGTGGAACGCGTTGAGTGACGCGCAGAAGCAGCCGTACACTGACCTAGCTGCTACTCTGAAAGCCGCCGCGATTGAGGCGCGGGCGAACGCGCCAGAGTCGGAGTCCGAGGAGGAGACGGACGCGCCGGACGAGAAGACAAAGAAGCGCAAGAAAAGCAAAAGCAAAATCAAAACCCCGAGGTACTCCGGTTACTTGTTGTTCTGCAAGGACCAGCGGCCGAAGCTGGCGCTGGCGAACGACACGAAGGCGGTTGGCGAGAAGATGGCGGTGCCTGAGCAGGCGCGCGAGATCGCGCGGCTGTGGAAGCTGCTGGACGCGAAGAAGAAGGAGGCGTACTTGACGAAAGCGGAGAAGCTCAAGGCGGAGTGGCTCGCGAGCCCGGAGGCGGCGGAGGCGGCGGAGGACGACGACGACGACGACGACGCCACGGATGGGAAGATGAAGAAGAAGCAGAAAAGAACCAAGCGCCCGCGGTTCAGCGCGTTTCTGCTGTTCTGCAAAGCCACGCGCCCGACATTACCCGAATCCATGAAGGGCAAGGTCACGGAGCAGGCGCAGGAGATGGGTCGGTTGTGGAAAGAACTTGATACGGAGAAACGGGAAGCGCTGGAGGCGGAGGCGGTGGGGATGAAAACCGCGTTTTTGGCGCAGGAAGCCTCTGAGTTGGCCGCGGCGAAGCTGGAAGGCGACGGTGAGGGATCGTTGGACTCGCCTGGCAAGGGAACGCACGTCAAACCGAGCAAAAGCAAAAGCGCCAACACCCCGGGGGGCACCGCCGGAACGAGCGCGGGCACCGACGGCACGGGCAAAAGGAAGCGACGCACCAAAGCGGAGATGACAATTTTCAGGGCGGGGGAGGCGGCGGCGTCTACGGGAGGCGTGGCGACGGTCGCCGTGGTGCCCGCGCCCGTCGCCGGCACCCCGGGCACGGAAAAGCGCAAGCGACGCACCAAAGCCGAGATGGCGGCGGTTCGGGCGGCTGGTTCGGAGAAGCCGGGGAAGGTCCAAAAAACCGCAACCAAGGCGGATTCCGACTCCGATTCCGACAGCGATTCGGACTCGGACGATGTGCCGTTGGCGAACCTGTGAGTGAGTTGGTAGAGATGACGATGTATAGACCGGTACTTGTAACGTGCCGCGGCGGTGTTATACGAACAGAACGCGCGCTTTTCGAAATCGAGAGAGGTACATTCATTGGTAAGCGAAGAAGCGAGCTTCATTCGTCGCAGGTCCGAGGTACCGGATTATCGGTACATGCGAATGGATTGCGTTAATAATTCTCCCCACCTGGCATGCAAGGCCCCAGCCCAGCGCGGGTGAGGCCCCAGCAGCCAGCGCAGGTGCGCCCTCGAGCGAAAGAATCGAGGCTTCAATTTGAAAATCGAAAATCGTGGACCGAAAAATCGCCTTTCTTTTCGCGCCATTTCCCAAATTTGAATTCGTCCGAAACGCGAAACGTGACTTCCGTCACTTCCCGTCTTCCCTCGTTCCAAATTCACTTGTCTTCACGCGCTTCGAGCCGCGACGCGAGCGCACCATGTCTGACCTCGAAGACGGCAACGCCACGGCGCGCGGTAAGCGGTCGTCCGCGGTCGTTTCCATCGCCGGCCGACGCGAGCGCCGCGCTCCCGCGAGCAAGGTACGGAACCGGCGGAGTCAACAAAAAAACCTGTTGTCTTCCCGCACTTTCGCCTTTCGCGCCGATTGCGCGTCGGGTACGACGCGCAGATGCGGCGCGCGACGCTGACCTTCGCCCACCCCCCACCCCCAACCCTCCGTCGATCACGCAGGACCTCGATATCGAGCTCTCCAAGCCCACGCGCCGCGCGCTGTTACCCGCGTCCGCCGCGGACAACTCTTCCGACCGCTCCGAGGATACCGGCATCGAAGCGACCGACGCGTTGCCCGCGGAGGATGCTCGGCAAGCGGTGCTTCGCAAGGCCGTGCCTCGCAAGCCCGTCCCCGAGCTTGATTTGCAGACCACCCCCAGTGGAAGCGACGAGGAGTCTCCCGCGCTCACTCCCAAAGCGGCGAAGGCGGCGGCGAAGGCGGCGAAGAAGGCGGACAAGGCCCCTTCCAAGACCGCCAATGGCACGGAAGAAGTCGCGGTGCGACAGCGACCGACGAACAACCAGCTCTTGTACGTGTTGCAGGACGCGCGCCCGCGATTTCCACCCCGGCTGATGCTACCCACCGGACCCACGAACACGCGCGTTGGGTTCGGAAGCGTACATCGCGACGTCCCGCGAATCCCGACCTCCCGCGACGTAATCACTCCCCCGCTCCTCCTTTCGTGGGGATCGAATGACAAACACTGACGACTCCCGCTTGTCTTTTTCGCAATCGACGCTCCCCGATCGTACCGATCTCACAGGTACAAAGCCCGGTTCAACTGGGAGCACTACGTCCACCCCGTGTCCAACGGAACGCGGGAGATGCTCCCAAGCGAAACCCAGGCGTGCGCCTCCGTCACGTCCGCGTTTCTTCAGGTACGCAAGCGCGCGATCGCGCCGAGACGGCGCGGTGTCGCAATTCTTTACTGTAAGGAAAACGACGACTCACGAGTCTCGTTTTCGATGGTTTATTAAACCATGGATTTTTCGGAATTTTCGGGATTTTCGGACCGTACAAGGCAATTAGTCTCCTTTGTTTGTGATGTGAGAGGAGAGGAGCTTTTTCTCTCTGGGCGGATATCGCTTGGCGTCGCGATTGTCACGACACCTTCCGACACGATTTGGGTGCGGCGCCCTCGCGGCGGTGATCGGTCTCGCCAAGACGTCCGGTGGGTTGTGCGGACACGGAAACGCAAACACGTGTGTATCAAACGCACGCGCCTCCGTCGCACACCGAACCCGGCTCCGTAGAGACGACGACGGGAACGCGCGCCGAACGCGCGCGCCCACACCGAAACGGAAGGGTGTGGGTACTTAACACCCGAGAAAAAACACAAAAAAGAAAAGGACTGCGAAACGAATCATCGTTATCGCATCACTCTCTGTCTTTCCCTAAACTGAATCGTCTCCCTGCCTCCCCCTTCACCCAAAAAAAAACAAACCAGGTTCTGAAAGCCATCCACACCGCGGAGATGCACCGTTTGCACGGAGGACGGAACATCCTGAAGCTCTTGTCGGTCAACACGCGGCGCACGAAAGTCGTGGCGATGAGCACGGGGACGCACCGCGTGCCGGATGAGCTGCGCAGGCACCAGGTACGTGTTGCATTTCCCAAATCAGGCGGCACACTGTTCGCCCATACAAGACTGACACTTTCTTTTTATTTAAATAGCTCGCGGATGACGACGGGAACGAGTACAGCACGAACCTTGACCGGAACCGTTACGGCGCGGATGACCAGTACCTGTTCACGGTGATCAAGTTCAACCTTGAAGCGTTGGGGCTTTGTCCGTTGATTTGCCAGGTGGAAATCATCGACGCCAAGGCGGGCGCCGGGGAGTGTTTAGGTATGTGTTATATTTCCCAAATCCCGCCTCCCTGTGTTCCCACACAATTCTGACACTTTCTTGTATTTATCTCAGTCGTGAAAGTCCCGTTAGACCGGTGCTCGTGCAACGGCGAACCCACCCGGGGCGGGAGGTTGGACCGGGTGATTTGCGGGGGCAGCGCGTCGCAAAATCCTAAAAACGCATACGGCAAAATCCAAAGAGCCCCCGAGTCCACCGGGAAAAGCGACCGCGCGCAGTGGAGGGTACCGACGCAAACGCCCTGTTCGCCGTTAAAGCGCGCCGCGTCCGCGGGGGACGCCGGCGGGATGGGGGTTTTGCTGGACGCCCTGACGCAAGTCGGCGGTATGCCCCCGCCCTCGCCCCTGCACCTCAGGTCGCCCTCGCACGCGCAAAGAAGACAGTCCTTTCTTGGGAGCGCTGGGGGCATGGCCGCGGCGTCCCCGTCAATGCGACCCGCCGCCGCGGCGATGTCCGCGCTGTGCGAAGAGGCGCCGCCTTCGGTGACGCGCCCTGAAGGCGCCGGCGGCGTCGGCGGCGTCGCCGCGGCGGCGGCGGCGGCCGCGGCTGCGCACTTTTACGGCGTCGGCACCCCCCTTGGGGGCGGGACGCACTCGATGTTCTTCCAGTCCCCGCCCGCGATGCGGGAAGCGGCGCGGCACGCGGCTGCGGCTATCGCGAACGCGGGCGGCGGCGCTGGTGCGCGGTATGACGCGTACGACGAGGACTTTGACGGTCGCGTCGCCTTGGAGGAGCTCGTGGAGAGGGTTTCCGGGCAAGCCGCTTCCGCGAAGGTCGCCGAGGCCAAGGCTGTGGCGCGTATCGGTGAGCTGGAGGATCTGCTCGCGGCGGCCACGGCACCAACGCACCAGGGGGAGGTCAACGTTGTTTCTATTCAGGCCCAAGCCGTTGAACAAAAACAAAACGCGGACGACGCGTTTGCGAAGTTCGCGACTGAAACCGCGGGAAGGGTGGTGGCGCTTGAAGAGGAAGTCGCCGCGTTCGGCGCGCGGGTCACGGCGGCGGTTGAAGTTGTGGTGTCGGGTGCCACGCACACCGAAGCCATGGTCGCGGCGCTGTACTTCGCGGAGGCGCAGGCGCACGCCAGGGTGCTGACGCGGCTGGCGCGGCTGGAAGCGGCGGCGGCGACGGCGGCTTTTTTGAAACAGGAACGCTCGCTCGCGACGGGCACATTTGTCGCGCCCAAGGAACCAACCGCTCGGACCGCGGAACAACCGGCCGTTTCCCCAGAAAACGTCGCGGATATCGCGGAGCAGGCTGCTAGCGAGAAAAGAAACAGGGAGGATGACGGAGACTGCGCGTTTGAACCACCCGCGCCGCCCGCGAAGCGCGTTTCGGGCGCCACAGGGAGGGACGCCATGCCCATGTTTGGAAGCATCCCGCGGAATCTCGGCGCGAAGGCGGTTTCGGTTTCGACAACGGCCGGGTACGCGCCCCCCAGCACCCCGTGCCTGACCCAGCTGGATACCGGCGTCGTGTCTCCCCCTAACACCGACCCGGCCACGCGGCTTTCCTTCGCGGGACACCGGTGAGGTAAGGACATAACAACTACATATTAGACAACCGAGCGACGTATCGCGAGTGAACGTGAGCGCTTCCCGAAAGAATGACCCGAGAGAGAGTTTTCTCGAATGTAAATGAACCAAAGCGCGCCACGAATGACTGATTGCCTACGCCTATTAGTCTATTTTTTCGTTACGAACAACTACCCTAAATCCGTGTACAACCCTCATCAGTCCACCCTGTCAACCTGCGGCGCCTTGAACAGCTCGGGAAGGTGCGCGTTCGTGACCTTCATGCGGTCAAAGTTTACCGGTCTTTTCTTTTTTTTCTTTTTTCGATTTCCGAATTCGTCGTCGCTGTCGTCGTCCCCGCCCCGGTTGCGAACCGCGCGTCGTGGTGCCGGTTCCATGCCCAGTCCTCTTAAAGCGGCGTCCCAGTCCGGGTCGAAGGTTGGTATTTGCACGGCGTGGAACGCCCCAGAGACTTCCTGATACGATTAACAAGAAAGTGTCAGTCGGTCGTGACGTTCGTAACTTGTAAGCGCAAACAGCGCGTATGTGATATATTTGTAAGAGAGGCCAGCACTGTACTGGTAAGAGTTACCAGTAGTGCATTTGCTTTTAATGAGTGCAGTCAAGTAGGGGCTGTAATCAGGGAGGTGGAGCGTGGTGATTGGGAAAGACTCACCTCCGCAACCGTCCCGACGGCTTCGTAAAAGTCGTCAATCGGGTACAAAACGCGTTCGCGCGACTCCGCGTTTACCAAAAAAAGCACATCCCCGCTTTCCAGCAGCGCCGCCGCGTCATCCGCCGCGCCGAGGTACGAGTCCACCACGTCACTTTCAAGCACGCCGTCGGGAAACTTGTGAATCAGCGCGAGCATCTCTCGTCGGTCCCGTAACACGTGCTTGGCTTTGTACGAGAATCTTTTTTTGGTATCGTCGTACGAAACCTTGTCGTTGTGCGTCAGCATCTCCCACAGCTCGGGCGCGTCCACGGGCCACCCCAGTTCGTTGTGAAGCTCCGCGGTGGACATGGGTTTCCGAAACTTGTGGAGCAGGTCCATCACCCTTTTTTGTTTCATCAGCCAGTTCGTGGCGACCAGGTTTTCGTGGCTGGGCGGCGCGAGCGCGGCGGCGTTTCGGTCCTTCTCCGCCCGGCTCTTCGCCTCGAGATCAGCCGCGGCTTTCAAACGCTCCGCCTGCGCCGTGGACCGCGCGTCCAGCCGCGCGCGGTCCTTGGAAGCATCGATGGAGATCTTCGCGGACTGCTGCTGGACCTTCCTGTGTTAGTTAGTGGGACGAAAATGGAGAAGGGGGGTCAGCGGTCTGCGTCGCGGAAAGCGCGGAGGCGGACACCTCGCGGCGAAGGCCGAGAAAACCCGGCGTACGGGGATCGGGCACGGGCGCGTCGAGTGGTCGATCACGGGACACGTACTGGAACTTCGCCAGCGCATTTTCCAGGTGGGAACCCCCTTTGCGCTTTGACATGCTCTCGCGACGCGACGCGTCCCCAGTTTTTGCGCGCGCGGCCAGGCCCCGTACGCGTGCGGGGCACTGAGAGACGGCCGAAATTGGCTCCGTTTTATTTTCGGGCGGACGATTTCCACCAGTCCAATACCTTTTTGCCATAGCATTCGTGCCTCCCGCACTCTTCACCCGCGCGCGCGTACCGGCAAGGGTCCGTCGCGATGCCGCCGTGGTCCTGCGATGGCATCGTGGTGTGCGATAACTTCGAATACATGGTGCGTCACCGAAAAAGGAGTCCGTATCTGCCTTGGTCTTGCCGCCGACAAAAAGAAAGCACTTTTTCTCACCGTCCGACTTTTTCTCCCCGAATCGCAGGACACCGCGACGTTCGCCACCACCGGCGGGCACGTGTGGCCCGCGGCTGCGCGGCTGTTGGAGTACCTCGAGGCGGTTGCTGATACGAGCGGGCTATCAGTACCCGGCGTTCGCGTTTTGGAACTAGGCGCAGGCACGGGTTGGCTCGCCATGGCGCTGGCGAAAAACTTGCCTCACGTGAAATCGGTGTGCGCCACGGAGATGGCCGCCGGGGGCGCGCTTCGGTGGCTGCGACGGAACATCGAGACGAACGAGTCAGGGCGGACGGAAGAACTTACGCGGCTTTGGAAACCGGGAGTCGTAACCGCGAGGGAGTGCGACTGGAGTTTGTACTTGGGAGGAGAGGAGACGAGAAGCGGGTACGGGGACGGAGAAGGTGGAGACGGAGACGGAGTGACATCGACGGCCGCGGAAACTAACACCGAGATACGGAACAAAACTCCTGAGACACGGAAATCGTCTCCTGACACTGAGACCCTACAATCGTCTCCCCCTGAGACCCTACACTCGTCTCCCGAGACCCTGCACAAAACTCCCGACCACGAGATGCTGAACAAAACGCCGTGGGATTTCATCATAGGAAGTGACTTGGTGTACGACGACAACGGGACGCGGATGTTGCCGAAGGTGTTCCGGGCGCTTTTAGACTGCGCCGCCGCCGCGCATTTAGAAAAAAGCAAAACAAACTCTGGGGATACAAAACAAACGCCCGTCCGCGCGTTCTACGCGCACACCAAGTACCGGTACGAGCTTCGTGACATCGAGTTCTTTTCGCACATGCGTGAGGCTAAATTAGTGATGACCGAGGTCCGGGAAAAAAACCTCCAAACGCCGCCGTCGTCGCCGGAAGCGCTTTCGCAACTTTTCCCCGAACCGCGAATCGCGGTTTTTCGAATCACGCGGGCGGAAGACGAAGAACGGGACGGATGATCTTTAGCGCGACGCGTTCGAACGTTGAATATTAATACCGCATCAAGCGCATTACGGCGGGGGGACTGCTTTCGAGTGATGCACTACATGCCCTTGCTATTTCTCAGGCAAGGGTCTTTCCAGCAACAGCGACACGCGCTCCGCAACTGACCCCCCCACTTCCTCGCCGTTTGACCGAACGGCGTCCATGGCGTTTGCAAACGGCAGGCCGTCCGCGGCGAAGCAAGCTTTTCGATTAATTCCCTTTTTCCGCTGATCCAAACTCGGCTCCACCGCCCACTTCGCCACCGTGACTCGCGACTTTCCCACTGCAACCGCGCCACACATGCGCAGTGTGTCTCCTTGTTTGACTCCCGCTTTCTCCGCGTTTGACCCGTCCAAAACCTCCACCGCGACGCATTTACCGTTCACATCCTCGAAAACGATCCCGAGCGGTCGCAACACATCCAGCGAAACCGCGACGGAGCCTTTCCCGAACTTCAGGGTTTCCCGTTGAATCGAACCGCCGCCCAAATCCAGCCCGTACGTCTCGAGGAACCCGAAACTGGTGTCGCCAGGGGGCGGGTCTTCACGCACGCCGTACTTGACGAAACCGGCGGTGACTGTGGATTTGGCACGGCGTGTTTTCGTTGCGAAGATTTGGGGACGGAACGACGAACGAACACCGCGGAGAGACGCGCGCGCGCGAATCGACGACGCGCTCGGCGTGACCGTGCAAGTGCTCGACATGCTACGCGTGTCGTGGCGCCAAGGGTTGCGGAGGAGTGGACTTGAGCGTCACTGAGAGTGAGACGTGGTGGTGGAGGTTAAACGAAAGACACGTCAGCGCAAGCGCTTCATCCAAGATTTTCGCAAAATATTTCGATGCTCACCGTCGAATCAATCCGCCCCGAAAGCCACGACCCGCCGCCCTTGCGTCACTTCGCATGGCGTCGGCGTCGGCGGTCGCCCGGCTCGTCAGGACGCCGTGGAGACGTTGCGCGACCTCGCGCGAGCGACGCACATATACGTCGCGATGGAGGGTCTCGGCAGGGGGAACAGGATCCGAAGCCTTACCGAAATCTGCCACCACCGAAAACCGAAACCCGATGTGTTGCATTTTGTGGGACCTGGACAACGTGAACCCCGGTGTCGATGCCGACCGCGCCATGGTCACGGCGAGGCGTTTACGGGACGCGGCGAGTCGTCTTGGTGGCGGTGCTCTTTTCGACGAATCGGGTGACGACAAAGGGGAAAGTTCTGGGCCCGCGGACGTCGTCTCGTTCATCGGGTTCGGCAATTCACAAACTCTCGACCGAATCGACCAAGACGCGTTGCGCCGCGAAGGCGTCGACGTCCGCCAATCAACAAGCACACCGGACGCCGCGGACATGGATCTCGGGGCACATGTAATCGGGTTCGCTCACGCGTGGGCAACACACAGGTTTCCCGCAAAGAATATCCAAAACCCAAAAGCCTTCGTCACGCCGCGCGCGCTAAACGCGGCGAGGCAAGCGGCGGAGGCGGAAATGATAAAAGTTTCGGGAATGACTACTCGAGTGACTACTGCACGACTGGTCAAAGATTCTGCACAGACACTAGCTGTACAAAATTTGCTTGTGACAAATCCAAACGACGACGCGTGCATCCCTCAAAGCGTACTCACCGCCGCCGCGGACGCCGCCGCGGAGAGTCTTTTGAGTAACGCACTGGAAGCCGCGCGCGCCGCGTCAGCGCAGTTCAAAGAAATGGTCTTCAAAGAACAACAACTTGAAAGATTTTCAAAAAACAACCAACTCGTTTTGTTCGTGGTCACTTCCGATAACGACTTGGTGGACGCGATTTCGTACGCGCGGGTGGGGTGCGGCGCGTTTGCGGTGGTGTGCGGCGACTTCGTGCCGAAACCGAAACTGGAGGGCGGTAAGGGGCAGGTTTCGAAGCGGAAGCGGCGTCGAACACTTCGGTGGGTGGGAGTCGACACCGCACGGCAAACACACGCCAAAAACCTCGGCGTCACGCCCACGTACTGGGCGGAAACGCAACGCGCGTCGTTGGCGCGACCGGTTGGAAGGCTGAAGCTGTGCGAAAGCGCCGACGCCGCGCTGGTGTGGGACTCCACTTTGCTTTTCCAGGTCGAGCCGCGTACGGTCGGTGGTAACGATCCGCTTACGGGAGGGAATCGGGGTGATGAGACACGGGGGGGACATGGAATACCGTTAGACAATCCCCAAAACACGACGTCACCCGGAGGCGTGGTGGGAATTTGGAGGAAGGGGGGGCGAGGCGTCGGGCGGTGGCCGTCGCCGCGGCCGGCGATACCGCGGGAATGAGGATTGAAAAGGGAACGTAATTTGTTATAACCTGCTAGTTTACCTCGTTTCCACCACCACAATTTTGTCCACGAATCGCGTCACCAGCTGCGCGTGTTCCCACTCCACCCGTGTGGGCGCGCGTTTCGCGGCGTGTACCAGCCACCGCAGCGGGTTCAACCCGGTGCCTTTTCGTAGTTCGTCCCGGAGCTTCAAATTCGCGAGCGCTTCCCTTTGGTCCTGACTCGATTGCTTTTCGGTTTCTTGGGCGCGAATCACCTTTTCCATGCCTTCCCACGTGCCGCCCGCTTCAGCGAACTCGGTGACCAACGATCGTTCTAACAGCTCAAGCGTGTACGGCGAGATGGGCTGTATGTGCAGCGCGCCTAAAGCGTTCTGCACCAGGCGTTCGCAAAGCACGGTGATTTTTAAACAAACTTTCGTCACCGGCGTCAACCGTACGCAGGGAAGAATGCCGACGAGCCAGGCGACGTGCCACGCTCGCACCGGCGAGTTGGAGTCAAGAAACTCGCGAAGCGGAAACACGAGGAGTCGCCACAAAAGCGACAAAATCAAAGCTGCGGCAATTAAAGTAACCGCGACGTATTTGGACAACCGGGCGTCACGCCAGGAAAGCAAACCGCCCAAACGCTCCAGCGCGTCCGCGATCGGGTCCAACACAACGCAAGCCTTTCTGCACGGACCGGCTAACATTTTGTGGACCTTCCCCAAACTAACCCCCACGTTGAGCAACGTGGACCCGGTGCTCTTTAAGGTCATCAACAACGTCCACGTGACTTGCTGTAGTAAACGCATCACCACCTCCGCCGGGTTCGCGCTGGACATGATCTGCGCGAGCTTTTTCAAACCGGCTCGTCTCACCAGAATCTGAATCGGGTCGTCCTCGTCCACGGTGTCGTCCACCACCAGAGTTCCAGTTCCAGGTTTCGGCTTGGCGGCTTGAGTTTTGCCAACCTCGCCAACACCAGTACCGTCACCAACACCACCAACACCAGGCGCTGCGACACCGCTTTGTCTGCTCGCGGCGTCCGTTTTGCGGATCATCGCAATCACCGCGGCGGGGGATTTGCCCCGCTGTTGAAGCGCCAAAGCGCGCGCTTCTTCCGCCATCTCGAGAAGCACGTGTTTCCGGCGAATCCGGATTTCCTTGAGCCAGCGCTGCACGCGAACGCGTCGTCGTTCCGTTTTGGTTTCTTTTTCAAAACCAGACACGCCCATTGAGGAAATTTCCGAAACCGCCGCTAAGTGGGACGTGTCGGATGTGGACCGAACGCGGGAAAGAGAGCGCGGCAACGCGATTGCGGTTGATAAGGAAACAGCCGAACGTGCTGTGGACGCGTCACCACCCGTGCGCGTATCGTCTGCACTCGGTTTCGGTCCGTCCGCATCCCCCGCCAAGCTCCGCACCACCTTCGCGCCGTGGTACGGCTCGGGCGCCGAGTCCATTCCTCGCGCCTGCGCGGCGCAAAACCCGATAAAAACCGCGCCGCTGACGTACCAGGTCAGTTTGAACGACCCGAGCAGGTGCGCTCTGGTCGTGAAACTCAGCAAAGTGTGCCACGCGATCCAGGCTAGCAGGACCCGCTTGTTAGTGTCTGGGTTCTGGCAGTGCCCGAGCGCCGCGATTGGCGCCGTGATCGGCGCCAGCACCGCGGTCACGACCCGTTCGATGGAACAAATCACGCCGCGAATGGTGTCGTCTATGTACATTTTTGAATCCCCCCCGCCCGCGCCGGCGTGCCGCGCGGGCTGCCGCAAGTACCACTGGTACAAAGGCTTGTCGCGAGTAATACTGGCGGTTATCCGCACCCGCCCGACCCACCCGCGTCGCCGTTTCGTGGCGTGCACCCGGACCCGGTACTCCGCGTCTTGTAAGTTGCGCTCGGTGTTTTCCTTGCTCGGTCCGAACACATCCAGCCACGCGTCGACTGTACCGGTGCCCAGAACCGCGGATACGGGAAGCACCGCGGCGCCGAGGAAAACCTCGTCGTGGATGCCCTCCCCGAAAAGCAAAACCCGCAACTCCGCGGTGGGTTCGGTGACGTCGAAGGTTCGGCGCTCAAACGGACTCGATACGCGCTCTGCCCTGCCCTCAAACACCAAACGAGCGCTCACGCGCGTCCCGAGAAGCTCGTTGAGCTCCGTGTTGGGCGTGCCCGAGCGCGAAGTGTCGTGATGTCCGTTAGACGTTTCCGTAGGCGTCTGCGTAGACGTTTCACCTGAATCTTCCTCCGCTACCCTCAAATTTTCACCAACCTCGGAATCGGAGTCGGTTTCGAATTCAAACTCCAAGGAGGCGGAGCCCGCGGATTGCGAGAACCAGCGCGAGAGGGATGCGCTTCGCGGTTGTTTCTGGTTGGGTGATTTTTTTTGTTTCTTTGTTTTCGTCGTGAACCACCCCAGCGCGTCTCCTTTCGCCGCGTCAAGCGCGCGCTCGTCCCCCTCCGCGCTCAGCACCCGCACCTCCAACAAACCGAGTTTCGGGCGGCTGCCGAAATCGCTGGGGTTGACCAAGTCATCCGGCGGCTGTTTCAGGCGCCCCGCTCTGGCCGCGATGCATATTTCCCCCAAGTCGTCGCCTCGTTTCGTGAGCCACTCGGGCTTGCCGAAAACGTCAAAGCCTTTTCTGAAGGCGGCGCATTTCGACGCTTTCTTGTTCTCGGTTGCTTTTTTTTCCGTGTCGGTCAACACGGAACGCAGCGACGCCCAAACCGGCTCTGTCTCAGCGCCAACCACGAGCTGGTCGACCCGGACTCTGGCCTCACCGAGCAACGTCCCGGTGGCGAACCTTTTTTTGCGTAAACCCTCCGCCGCGGCGCCAGCCGCGCTTGACACGGAAAGCGCGGCGGATTCGGCGTCGGCGCCGTTCTTCCCGCTTTTCCCTTTTTCGGATTTTCCGCTCTTCAAACCCATATCCACAAACCCGAGCGTCGCGCTCCTCGCCATCCCGCTCACCGCCTCCGGGTCCCACAGCTTCGTCGCGGCGCCGTACACCCTGACCGTAACGAACTTCGCGTTCGGGTTCCTCGGGAAGGCAAACACCTGCGGCACCCAAACCGAATCCGAGGACAGGTCCTCCTGGACGTCCGTGTGTTTGTTACCGCGCTCGGAGTTTAAAGAAACGCTGGCGCGGAAGTTGGTGGTGTCGCCCTCCCGGGGCGTGGGCAAGTCCCTTGCGATAGGTAAAACAAAGGGTCAGTGTTGAGTCCGTGGGTGTGCTGTATATCGCGATGTATGGACAAACAGTCTCCAGCTGAGAGATAAAACAGGGCACTTGTGATGTATTCGTAAGAGTTACCAGTACAGGTAAATGTTACTAGTACTGGCAATGCTACGTACATCACATTGTAAAAGTTACAAGTACTGGCAATGCTACATACATCACCAGTACTGGCAATGCTACATACATCAAGAGTAGTGCACTCAAAGAGGGGCGGCAGAAACAGTGTGTGTCGGGTTTGGGAAAGCCCAGGAGGCCGTACCTCGCGCCGCACACCTGGAAGTACACGAACGAGCTGCTCTCCATCTTGTTCACGTAGCGCCCTGGCGGGGCGGGGGGGGGATTCGGGGAGTCCGGCCAGAAACTCCACAACTTTGGGGAAGAAACGTTTGGTGTCGGATTGCGTACTTCAGGTACCGGAGCGGAGATGTCTGTGATTGTCGCGGCTGCTGAACCCGTCGGCGCTGCAGCTGAAACAGAATTCTGTAAACTTTCATCGCCGGCGTCCAAAACTCGGGGCGCGGGTGAGCTCGCGGCTGCGATAGGTAAAACAACGTGTCAGCCTTGTATGGGCAAACAGTCGGCGGGATTTGGGAAACGCAACACGTACCGACGCGCACGACGAGAAACCCTTTCGATTCCCCATCCAACCTGTCCTTCCCTACTGACAGTGTTTGGAGAGGGGGAAACAAGGGAACCGTGATGTCCACGCTCCAGCTTCCGTTCGCGGGTAAACAAAACAAAGGCACCACCCCGGTGGAAACGAGTTGGTTCCTTTTCGCGAAATCGGCGTCGTACACGTCGAGCACTACTTCGCACGCGCCGGGCCGCCTCGGGACAGTGAAGGTCTCACCAGCCCCCCGGCCCCACACCGGGTCCAGGCTCCGCTTGATGGTTTCCGTTTTCCCGAACTCGCTGGGGAGCCCGTTGTCCAAAGAAAGTTTCACGAAAGCGTCCGTGCTTCGCCCGACGTCGGAAGCGCTCAAGTGCTTCCCCGCCACCACGCACACGTGCACGTGCCTGGTGAGCTTGGAGCGCGTGGTGCTGCTCGGGGAAGCGCGCATAACAGTGCTGCTGCTGCTGGAAGTAGCTACGGTGGTATGGCCGGTACCATTACGAACACCCGGAACCGGGTTCGAATCCCGGTTGGGGTTGAGTTTTGTTTTTGTGTCAACACTGTTTGCCTGTGCAGTTTCGACACTGTTTGCCTCCCGGCGAAGCGCTCGGTACCCGGCCGCCGCTGTTTTCGCCTTTGTGGCGCCAAACTTCCCGGGCTTGAAGTGGTGAGTCAAGTCGCGAAACACCACGGCGCCGGTGTCGCTACGCACGTCCCATGATAAATCATCCGCTGCTGAGATGCGCACGGTGATTGTGCCGAGGTTTTGTGGTGAGTCATTGTGCGTGCTGGCATTTTTTATCGCGTATTTACTGCCGAAGTAGTTGGGGCGTTTTTTTTTCCCAGAAGAACCGCTCGGCTTTGCGAATTCGGGAAGTTCGCTTTGCAACTCGAGGGTCATCTCTACCCACTTCCCACCCCGCGGGATCTGAGTTGGGTCGATCACCGCGCCGCCCAGGAACTGGGAAGAAGTGCCCCAGTCCCGGTCGAACACGGAAAGCGAGATGCCACGGAATTTACGGTGCAGCGCGTTCGCGGGCGTACTCGACGCACTCGCCGTTACGTTTTCGTCCGCGTCGTCGCACCCGACCAGAAACCGCTCGTTTCTCGTCGTCCATGTCGGGTTCAGCGTTTGCGTCGCCACGGAGGTTCGGTACCGGCGTTTCGCGTTTGCGCCGCACGCGCTGACCTCCACGAACGGGTCCGAAAAGCCCGTCCAGTCCGCGCCTCGCAGGCCTCGCGCCGCGACCACCACCACGTGCACGTGCGTGGGAGGAGGCAACGCTTCCTCCATCGGAAGGGCACTACGATTTGGCGACACAACGGCAGATCCGCTGTGCGACCCGGGTGGAACAGGCCTGGAGGTGGACACGAACTCGTCACCACCGCACATCGAGCTCACGCGTCGCCACAAGTCCAAATCGTATCGTCCCGTGATTTCAAACGGAGTCGAACACGTTGTGGTCGAAACACTCGGCCCGGCATCTTCGGCGGAAGATTCCGATTCGGTGGGCACGATTTCGTTTGATTGCAATCGAGACGCCGACCCCGACATCTTCGTCGATTTTCCCCCCACGCCCGTTCCGGTTCCCATCGCGCGTAGTGAACCACCTCCCTACGGTCGACCCACGCCGCGAGTTCCGCGTTTCGAATTCGGCGCTGCACCACCGGTTGTGACCCCACAAAGTGCGGGGGGTCGTACTGTCAAAACAGCGGAACTGACGACAGATTTCGGACATCGTTGTCGCAAGCGCTTTACCGTAATTTCTTTGGCCGACAAATATTGGTAGATTCTCGTAACGTGACGCCGTCTCCAACACCGTCACATCGCGTGGCGCGCGCCTTTGAGGAAGGTGGAGTCGCGGAGGTCGTCTACGCGTGGGCGGTTGGGTGTGTGGCGCGTGCTTGCGTCCGCGGTACTTGCGGGAAAGTGCGCTGTGCGGACTACTAGTACACGGTAGAGTGGTGAGAAAAAAGGCTCCATCGGACCGTAACACCCGAGCGGTCGACCGCAGGGTACGAGCCGTTGTCATCCCCCAAGATGTCTTCCAGCTCGGGGTACCAATCAGGAGCACGTGTGGGTGGCGAACTTGAGGTTCTCGTGCCTGATTCTTCGACTCCTGTGATGTCCAGCGACGGGTACTCACGTTTGTCGATGGGGCCGCGTACCCAAAAACTCGCCGCGGTCACGACGCTTTGCGTTTACCTCGTGGCCGTGTCCGGCCTCAGCGTGCGCCTACAGGTCAACGGCACGCTCCATTTCGGCGGGGCACGGACGGGGAACAACCTGTGCGACTTCAAGCAGCTACAAAAGGGTTTGCGCATGAAACACGCGGGAGGGCAAGGCTCGGGTTTAGGCAGGGGTGTAGCCCTTGATTTAGGCGGTACCGCACAAGGCGCTTCCGAGCTGGGCGACGTCCGCGACGCCGGCGGTTTATTTTTCTCAGCCCCGGGCAAGCCTTTGCCTTTTTCCTCGTTCGGCACGGGGTTCAGGTGCGACGCTAGGTATGCCGCTTGGCTTGAAAACAGCGCGCTGTACACCCCGGATGGATGTCAGCTCCTGACGCCGACAAGGGACGAGTTCCCGTTCGCAGATGGCACCAAGATCCTAATCGCGGGCAACTCGTTTATGTTCCAGCAAATCACGTCCTTGACCTCGCAGTACTTCGACCGAATCGATCACGAAAAGAGCCCGAGCATGACAAAGTACTGGCCCTCGCGTTCCGACGCCGAGAGGTGCGCCTGTGTCGGGGACGACTTGGCGTTTGCGACGTTTGACAAAAAAAAGCAGTGCGTCGAGACGTTCAGCCGGACGAACTGGGAAAACGCGGACGGCACGGCGGCGACCATCATGCGCCCCGACGACTTCGCACAAGGGGACGGCTTCTTCGCCGGGATGACCGGCCCGCCAGCCACGATGGGGATAACGCGGTTCGGAAACGGCGCCGAGGTGTTTTCCGTGACGAACCACCCGCTGATGAACGGCGACTTTTTCGGGCTGGATGCCATCGCCGCGGCGTTTGAGTTGGATTTGAGCTCGCTGGACGCTATCTACTTAAATCAGGGCAACTACAAAGGCTTCGGGAAGCTGTTTTGCGGAGGACAAATCGCCCAAGACGTGGTCAAGGACGACGTACCCGAGATGGCATACGCGCACATCGCAAAAGTGCTTGGTAAACGAGGGTTCACAGGGAAGTTGCTGTTGACCGGCAGGGAGTCGAGTAACGACGTGTCGGAGTTGTTCGGCGACGCGGTCAAAGACAGCGCTGCTGGACACCAAAAGTGGCAAACAATTTTGGTGCCGTTCCACATGCAACTGAACAAACAGTTCGGAGCCTTCGTGGCGGGGGACATGGTGGAGACGTGCGCCGGGTCGCCCACGTGCGCGCGGAAAACGTGCGATTTGGAAAACCTTGACGGGTGCACCAACGGAGACGGCCACGCCTGCACCCCGGGGTTCCCCGACGTGGGGGTGAACATGTTCCTGCACGCCCTAAGGGCGGACGTGAACCAGTACTACGGCTCAGGGTGGTAGCTGGTGTGCGTTTGAGTGCAACACGTGTGCCGTACATAGGCTCTTTATGGATACTGTACATCTGTGGCAAATTTTTTATAAAATCTGAAAGGCAGATTCAAAGTTTCAACCTTGCCAGCTTTCGAGTCGTGCTTTTTCGAACCTCAGCCACTTTCAACGCGAAGCCTTTCAAAGGCTCTCGTGCAGTGAAAAAAACAAGATTTCCCAACGTTGGTGACATGCATGCGTCTTCAGATCTTCTCCCACGCACGCGTCTTCAGATCCGTGCCACTCCATCGCACTCCATCCCGTGCCCTTGCGAGACTCGAGTCGTCACAATGACCGTCGCGGCGAAGCCCCGGTGGCAGCCCCAGCCCCAGCCCAAGTGCGTGGTGTGCGACAAGGCGGTTTACGTTAACGAGCGCCTGGTTGCGGATGAGCGCGTTTTCCACACGACTTGTTTCAAGTGCGGGCACTGCGCCAAGACCCTGACCCTTGGTAACTACGCGTCAATCAACGACAAGACGTACTGCAAGCCGCACTTCAAGCAGCTGTTCGCGGAGAAGGGAGGGAACTACGGCGAGGCGTTCGGAGTGAAGGAGGGGGGGGGGGGCGACGCGGGGAACAAGGGTGATTCGGTGAAAGCAGATGGTGCGAACAAAGACGAACAGGCAACCTCCGTCTCCGCGTTAGCCGCGAAGTTCAAACAAGGGCTCGTGACGAACAAGTGCCCCCGGTGCGCGAAAACCGTGTACCCGATGGAGTCCGTGGACGTGGGTGAGTCGTACCACAAAGGGTGCTTCAAGTGTTTCGAGTGCGGGGTGAAGCTTTCGCTTGTTTCGTACGTCAAAGCGGGCGACGACAAATCGCTGTTCTGCAAGCGGTGCGTCCCGAAAACCGAAGCCCTTGGTGGGATGGGGATCACACTCGCCACGGCCATGGAGGCGCAGAGGCTGGTGCGCGGCGCCGCGAGCTCGGGGGACGCGGTGGCGAGGTACGCCGCGCCGGCGCCGCAAAAAGGAGACTCGCCCGCGAAGGGGAAGGACGACGGCGCCGCGGCGGCCGGCGCCGCGTTTGTCGCGTCGCCGGCGAGACGCGGAGGGTCGCCCGCGAAGACGACGGCGAAGGAACAGACAAAGACTGCGCCGAAAAGTGCAGACGAGGCCGCCGCGGCCGGGAGCGGTTTGTTTTCCACCTCGCCGTTGAGAAGCGTTTTGTCGCCTGCGAAGGAAGAGATGATTTTGGCCAAGGAAGACGCCGCGAAGCAAACGGCGGAGTCGTCCGCGCCGAAAAACGAACCCAAACCGGTTCCACAAATTGAAACGACGCCGTCCAAATCATCCTTGGCGGGGAGCGACTTTTTCAAAAACGTCGCCGCGGGTACCGTCCAAGGCGGATCCTTCGAATCGGACAGCAACCCGAACACGCCGCGCCCGGGGTACGAAGGAGGAGAAACGCGGGAGGAAGTTTTTGTTGAGTCATTGGACCCGGTGAAACCAAATCCGCAAGGGTCGCCCAGAGTTGTTGAGTCATCCGACCCGGAACCCGTTTCGCAAGGGTCGCCGGACGAAGCGCTTCTGGAACACGAGCTGGCGGTTGTGGTGGAGAAAACCCTGGACGTGGAGGAGGAAATCTCCGCCATCATCGACGACGCGGTGACGAAAACGGGGGGGGGCGAGGCTGAGCAACAAAAGGAAGGAACCGGCGGAGGCGAGGTTGAACCGAAAAAGGAAGAAGGCGCGGGAGGGAAGAAGAAGAAAAAGAAGGGCAAGAAGTGAAAACGCGCGTTTAGAAGAAGAAAAGGAAGAGCGAGAAGTGAAGCGTTTCGCGTCGCGACGAACAACGCGTCGCCGCGGAGGAGGGTACGCGCATGCATCAACCCAAATAAACGGCGCAGTCTCTGCAACACTTTACATTTATTGACAGACGCACGCCCACACACGCACCAAACGCGCGACTCGCAATCGGGACGCTAGATATTCCTCAATCCAAACTCGATCCAAACTCTCGCGTGTCCTCTCCTCAAAGCGCTGCCGTCGCGCTCCGCCCAAATCATCCCCCGTCTCGTTCCTCTCACGCCTCTCCCGCCTCCGCGTTCGCCTTGACCGGCGCGAAGTACGGTTCGTCCTGCGCTTCTTTCGACGTGAGCCGCTCCTGGTGGTCGTACCTTAAAAGTTTATCCAGAAAGTCAACTGCTTCGCTGGACACGAGGTGCTGGTTCTCCGCGTTTACGAATTTGCTCCAGGGTTTGCGCGAGTGTCGTCCGATCAACGACTCCAAGTGCGGGTCAAGTTCGATCCTGTACTTTGAAAGATACGCGTAAAGCTCGTCCGTGCCTAGGACCTTGGCGATCCTGACGAGCTGGTCGTAGTTGTCGTGTCCGTTGAAAAAAGGCTCTTTCCGGAAAATCATCCCGGCGAACATACACCCCAGACTCCACATATCGAGCGCGTAGTCGTAGTCTTGCAAATCCACTAACAGCTCCGGTCCTTTGAAGTACCGGCTCGCCACGCGCACGTTGTACTCCTTCGCGGGGTGGTAGAACTCCGCCAAACCCCAGTCGATTAACCGCAACTGCCTTTTTTCGTGGTCGATCATCACGTTGTGCGGCTTCACGTCGCGGTGCATGATGCCTTGGCTGTGGCAGAAATCCAGCGCTTTTAGAAGTTCCAGGATGTAGAACCGGACGTCGTAATCCGTAAGCACGGGGTAGAGGACTTTGAAGTCCGTGTTGTTGACGTACTCGAAAATTAACGACGGGGTCTTCGACTGCGGCTCACGCACGATGTCAAGCAGCTTGATGATGTTCGGCCCGCCCGTGAGGTTCTGCAGAATCTTAATCTCGCGCTTGATCTTCTTCTTCTTGACCGGTTTCAGAATCTTGATGACGCACTTGTCCGAGGCTCCCCTTATTCCCTCGAACACCTCGGAGTACTTCCCACGGCCCACTTTCCGAACGACTTCGTACTCATCCTGCTCACCCCAGTTCACGGTAAGGGCTTCGTAGTCCCAGTACTCCCGCGGGCGGTTGACGTTCACGTCCGTGTACACCCGCGCCTTACTGACCACCGCGTCCCGGCGGATCGCCTTGCCGATGCGCTGCGCCATGGTTGGTTTTCGGGTTCGTTACAGGTACACGGCAACGAAAGAGACTTCGGGCACGAAAAGGACACGAACGAGTGATCGCGCAGGTCGAGTCCTGGAACCGATGAGTCGGAACGAGCCTGTCGTGGATTGGTACTACAGAAGAACCTGCTGCAGGCCCTGTCCCGCGGATTGAATTTCCCGCCGGACGCGTCCTCCTTGGACCTCGGCTCTTACCGCTTCTAGGCGTATGGGTCGTGCCGAGTTTGCGCAAAGCACAGTTGCGTCGCGTGAAACCGGGCCACGTGAGGCGTCCGAAGACCACCACCGATGTCGCGCGCGTGGCAAATGGCGAACGCCGGCGGATCCGGGGCGGTGAATTTGCCGATCGTCGGCTTGCGGACAAAATCGCTTGCTAAAAGGAGTCGCCAAATATATTGAGGTGGGCACCTTTTTGTGACCGCGTGCCACTCCACTATGACCCTGCCCGCGGTCCATGTCGCGCGTCTCGCTCGGCGCCCCGACGTCGCGCGTCTCCGCGGTGGGCACACGGCGCGGAGGTGCCGCACGGACACCTGGCGCGTCGTGCGTCTCGGTACGAGCCGCGGCTGTTGGGGGGGATGGCGAATACGTGGTAACGATAGTGGGTGGGGCTGGACGGGTGGGCAGCGCGTTCGCCGCGGTGGCGCTTGACTCTGACGCGTCCGTGCGAGTCGTGCGCCGTGGCGACGACGACGATGACGCTTTCGGGGAACACACCAGGGGGCCCATTTTCGTCGCCACGCGCGTTTCGGACCTGGACCGGGTGATAAAGTGTGTCCCCGCCAGTCGTGTTTGTGACTTGATTTTCACGCAAGGCGGGTTGCTGCGGGACAAATGGCTCACGGAACGCGGCTTGGAAAACACCACGCAGGCGGCGCTGTTTCTCAGTGCGGTGTTCGGTGGAAACATGAATGAATCGCAAAGCGGCAATGGAGACATGCATGAATCGCAACTCGTTGATGGGGGAGGCATGACGGTAGCAATCGGGCGACGGGCGAAGGATGTGGTGGATCTTTTACGCGACGCGAACGTTCGCGCGAAAAGCGTGGACGCCGAAACGTTTAAAAAGGCGGCGCTTGTGAAACTCATCTGGACCTCGGCGTTCTGGCTGCTTTGCGACGTGTACGGCAAGGAACTGGGCGGTGTGGGCAGTGTAACTGTGGGTGATTTGGTTGACGAACACGATGGAAAAATGCACGCGCGAACAGAAGCGCTTTGCGGCGAGTTGTTTGACGTCGCGATCGAAAGCGACGAGTTTGGGTTTTTGTGTGACAGAAAAGATGCAATCGTGTCGGATGTTCTTCGGTACTCGCGGCACATACCGACCGCGGTGCCGAGCCGGGAAATGGCGATTTCCGAGATGGGGTTTCGCAACCACTGGTTCTTGCGCGAAAACGCGTCGCGAAAGAAATACTCATCATCGCTGCATCGCGCGTTGCTTCGCGAAGCGGGCGTGGAGACGTAGTCGTGCGCCCGCGAGTATTTAGTGTAACGACTAACCCGACTAGTTCGTCGGGTCTGCTAGCAATACATTCAAAGTAAGTCAAACGCGGTCAGAGCTCAAAGATTCAAAGCGGTCAGAGCTCAAACTTTCAAAGCGGTTTTTTGTTTGGCGTCCCCGCGCGTCGCGGGTACTTCACCGGGGTGTTTCCAACTTTCCTGGAAACCACCGCGGTTCTTTTTTCCCCGTCCGGCCCGGTGGATTGGACCTCCACGATTTGAAAAGGTGCCCCTCCCAGCACCTCAATCGCACTGGATGCCGCCTCGACTTCGAGGGCAATACTTCCCCTTGAGTTCTTCGCCGCACAGAAAACCCCCCCCACTTTGACGAGTGGCACGCACAGCTCGCTTAGGGTACGCAGTTCAGCGACCGCCCGCGCCGTGACGACGTCGTATTGTTCTCTGTGCGCACTCCCAACCTTCCCCGCGTCCTCGGCTCGCGACCAAAGCGTGTCTATATTGGAAGCGCCGCAAAGAGCACTAGCTTGGGATAAAAAATCCACCCGCTTCTGAAGGGAATCGAGCAAAGTGACTCGCCAAAACGGTCGGGCGATGGCGAGCGCGATGCCTGGGAAACCGGCGCCCGACCCGACGTCCAAAACAGTGATGACTTTTTCGGTTTCGGGGTCGAGTTTTGTTTTGTGACCAGGGTTGTTCTCCGTGTGTTCTGTGTCGTCGTCCTGCTTGTCCCTGTTATTGTTGTCTGTGTCCTTGTCCTGCTTGTCGCTGTTGTTGTGTTTCGTGTCCTTGTCCTGGCTGTCGCTTTCGGTGGTGTGTTTCGACTGACTCACACCCGTGTTCTTCTTCGTGACAACAACCCCGAGCGCGGCTTCAATCGCGGGAATAAGCGCCAGGGAATCCGCGACGTGCCTCGTCAACACCTCCTCCACGGTCGAAGCTCCGGTGAGGTTCATGTGTTTGTTTTTCTCCAGGAGCGCCAGCGCGAAGAGCTTTACCTGTTTTAGCTGTTGCTCGTCAAGGTACGACGCGATGAGGGACTCGGTGTCGATCTCCTCACGGGTCGCCAAACAACCGACGCGCACGCCGCGTCGCGAACGAACGACGCCGCCGACATTGACATTTGGTGTTTTGTGATGCGACCGCGACACGGGGGTTTGACAAACCCGATGCGCGGACGCGGACGCGGCGGACCCGCGGCATAACCAACGCGCGGCCGCGCGGCTTCCAAGCGAGGAAGGGCACGCCACGCGGTGCAGACTCATCGCGACGCGAAGGAGTGGAAACAGGGAGAAGGACGACCCGAGGAAAAGTGCGTTGCGCTCGCACGAAAACTTATTTCTCGAAAATCGCCCCGTGAAACGTCGTCTAAACGCCGTCCCCTCCGATCGAACGATACCCTGCGTCCCCCCCGTTTTGTCTCAGTTCCAGACGCGCGTCCCATTGTGCATGACCAGTGTGGCGCACCGCACTGCCCGACCGAACCGATCGCACGAGGAACGGAGCGTGTCTGTTTCGAAACGACCGAGCGGAAGCGCGCGACGCGTCTCGGGTTCGACCGGTGGTAGTTTTATTCGCGCAGTTTTTCGGGCATTCGTAGTGGCCCCCCTGTTGGCACTCGTGGATCCGGGCATGCAAGGAGGGGAGTCTCCGTCCGTGACTGAAACCGACGACGCATACTTGTTGCGTCAAAGGCAAGCATCTGGGGAGACGATGGGTGGACAAAAACGGACGACCGAGGCGTCGGGGGGCACATGTCAATCGCAATCGCACTCGGGTGCCCAAACCCAAAAAAAAGAGCAAGCGGTTGTTCAAAAGATCCACCAATCCTACGAAACCTCCCCGCTCGCCACCTGGGTTGCCATGCTCGCCAGACTGATTGCCAGTGCGCTCGCCACGGCTGGCCTAGCGTTGAGCTTCGGGCTGTACCCGGTGTACGCGGTGACTCCAACTTTTCTGTTAAACGCACTGGGCAAACAGGCGTTCAACGTCGGGTACCTCATCTACATGACCCGAGCCGGGCGGTTTTTTCACCTACAAGCGGTCAAGGCGGTTCACAAAAGTAACACCCCGCCGCACAGCCGGGGCGTGCGGCCATCACCGTTAAGCACTTGTTCGATATTGCCCGTGCCTTTCAGTCAGGACAACTACGCGTACGTGTTGGTGGACCACCACACTCGCGAGTGCGCCGCGGTGGATCCGGCGGATCCGTGGGCGGTGAGCGACCTTTTGGAGCGACTGGAGTTGTACGTGTTGGGGCTTTCCCAAATCCAGGCACTGTTTACCACCCCTCTTTGAGTGCACTACGGCCGTAACTTTGCTAGTACTGGCAACTACTACGTGCATCACAAGTGCCCTGTTTGCCCATACAGTACACCATACTCGCACTCAAGACTGACCCTTTTCATTCACAATCGCAGACGTCTCACCACGATACTCACCACGCACAAGCACCACGACCACGCGGGTGGCAACTTGGTGCTGCAAACGCGGTTTGGTGGTAAACTGACGATCTACGGGCACAAGCTGGACAAGTGCAGTGGCGTGAACGCGCTCGTCGCGGCGGGCGATTTGATAAAAGTAGGCGAAACCGAAATCGGCGTGCTGCACGTGCCGTGCCACACCACGGGGCACGTCGTGTACGCGGTGCTCGGCGGCGGCGGCGTTGACGGTGACGGGAATCGAACGTCGACGTCGGGAGGTGTCACGGGTACACGCACGCCGGCACACAAATACGACGCGGGCAGTGGCGCTTCGCAGCTCCCGATCCACAACGCCGAGTGCTTGTTCACGGGCGACGCCATCATCAACGGCGGCGTGGGGGCTTTTTTCCACGGCGGGCCGAAAGACTGTTTCGATAACCTTCACGTGCGTTTAGCTTCGGTTCCGGATTCCGCGCTCGTGTTTTCGGGACACGAGTACATGCAGATGAACCTGCGGTATGCGTCGTGGCTGGACGAGGCCGACGAAGCCACCGCGAACGCGTGTTCGCAGGTCAATTTGCGACGTCAAAACGGCCTCTCAACGCAACCGTCCTCAATGTTCGTGGAGCGGAAAGTGAACCCGTACTTCAGGGTGCGGGATGGTACGTACTTGCACCGCATCGCGGAGTTGCAGCGATCGATCGAAGCCGGGAAAAAAAAGCGGTGGTACCGGCGGTACCTCCCGAACGACGCGAGTGACTCGTTGCAGAAGCTGAGTGATGACCACCCGCCTCACGAGGCTATAGAGCTGGACCAAGTCGAACTGGGAGGCTTGGGGGGCGTGAACACGCTCGCGACGGAAAAACAGTCCCTGAAAGGAATCGAAACCCTGCAGTCGCTTTCGCAGTACCGGCACCTCATCGAGGAGCCGGATTCTGCGGTGGAGCAAACCGCGACGCCTCAAACGCCGCAAAGCGGAAACGACCCGAACCGCAAAACTAGCGGAGAGTCCGGTGAGGCGCCGGAAAGGGAACGGACTAACTCTGGTCGTAAAAAAGCGCCGGCGCCGGGACCGCTGACGTTGTGATGCTGGGTTGTTATACCCGGGGGGTGTGGGAAGTACAACGTTGTATTGAGGGCTGTCTGGCTGTAGGAAGTGTTTGTGAAATTGTTTGCAAAGAATCAAAGAATTCTTATTAACTTAACAGAAACCGGTTCCTCTTTTAGTCCCTCATTCCTCACTTCCCCAGGACAACCTTGTTGAACCTGTCGACTTCGTTGGCGCTGCCGATACAAAGCGGCGTGCGCTGGTCCACGGTGTTGATCACCACGTCCTGATTAAGAACGACAAAGTGTCAGTCGGTCGTGACGTGTATTACGTAAACAGTCAGAGGTATAGCCGTCCCTTCGTCAGGACGAGTATGGGCAATCGCAGAGGCGGTGTGTGTTGGGTGGGAAATACTTACCAGGACGCTTCCGCCCGTCACGCCGTCGCTGGTTTTCCCGCCGGCTTGCTCGACCAAAAGGCCAAACGGCGACGCCTCAAACGCCAGTCTCAGTTTCGCCGGTGACTTCTCCGAAGTTGGGTTGGTGAAAATACCCATGTTCTTGGTGAACTGCTGGTACACGTCAGGCACGAGCCCGCCGGTGTACCGCAGCGTGTACCCCTCGTCCTGGTAAAAGTTCAGGAGTTCCTTGTACCCGGGGAGCTGGGCGCTGGCGCGCATGTTGGCGGGGGAGAAGATGCGCGTGTCTGGTTTGATTTGGATCTTCTTACGCGAACAGATCCAGGGCTCGAAGGTTCCGTCCGCGAGCTCGCACCCTTCGGGGGTGCACCCGTACGAGAACTCGTACACGCCGTCGTCCAGACCGACCAACACCGTGGTCCGGGGACCGTACAGGGCGATGAGCGCGGTGACCTGGTCTCTGCCCGTGGCGCCGATCAGCCCGTTGTCGCCGGTGCCGCTTTCCTTGCTCCAAATACCAATCATGGTGCCTACCGCCCAGTTGTTGTCCACGATAGAGGACCCGTCGAGGGGGTCCCAGCACACCGTGAATCGTCCGTTGGGGTTGCATGGTTTCACCTCCGGTTCCTCTTCAGACGCGCCCCACGCCACCACCGCGCTCGACTTCACCGCGTCCCACATGATTTGATCCGCGATCACATCGACGCTGAGCTGCGCATCCCCGAACGTGTTCGCGCTGCCTTCCACGGTAACCAGGGCGCTTCGCAGCGCCTCTGTGATGTCCGCGCACGCATCCAGCTGTTCCTTGATCACCGCCACGATTTCGGGATCCGCGCACTTCGCGCTGAGCACCGCGTCTAAGGAGTCGTAACTCTCCTGTTTCTCCGTGGTGGTGTAGAAAGACGTACCAGACGCGCCGTACTCGCCGTTCATGCTGACGTTCCTCGCCGCCTTAACCGAGGCGCGGGTGGTGCGGCGGGGAGCAGCGGCGGCGGCGCGGACGGCGACGGTGGGCATGGCGAAGATCTGGAGGGGGGTGGGGTGGGGGTGGATCGTCAGCTTCGGTATCGGAGGCGCCAAGTGGCATCGGCTTACACTTCTTCTGGGAAGCGAATGCGGCGCGATCGAAGGGCGATCGAGTCGCAAGTAGCACAGAATGTGTTGAAACGTACCTGAGCAGCCATCGTTTGCAGTGGCTTGCGTGGAAAGGTGAAGGATGCGGTGGGAAGTGAGGCGGACGTGCTGCTTGTGGAGTCGAAGTCGATCGGATAATGTTGCACTTGCTTGTTGAAAATTCGGAAAGATCTCAAAGAAAACTTGAGCGTGTTAGTTAGACGTGGGCCGATCCAGCGTCCTCGTCACTCTTCGCCGCGCTTCTCGGACGCGCGCGAACGAAGACGCCCCCGACTTCCATGGCGTCGGTAATGTGCACGATCTCCGGTGGGGTGTTTAAGGGCGCGGCGGCGCCGCCCGGTCGTTTCGGGAGGAAAGCCTCGGGCGGCGGGCGCGCTGTAAAGGCGGTGGAGCACCGACCAAAGGGTGCCCGAGGCGAGGCTCGGGAGTTGGCACCGGGGGAGGGCGGCGAGGACGAGGAGACCGCGGTGGAAGCGCCGGTGAGCCAAACAAGGAAGCGCTCGCCCAAGCCGCTGCCGAGCGGTTTCGGTGAGGGCAAAGTTACCGGGAAGAAGACGCTGCCGTTCCAAGATCCGTTCGAGACGAACAAATCGGTCGCCGGGATGGGATCGCGGAACGACGCGACGAGCCCGTTTGACATGCCCGCTGCCGCGCTTGACGCGCCGGTGAAACCTGCGCCCGCGACCGCGACCGCGGCCTCGCCCTTCGGCGCGCCTGTGCCTGCGAAGGCAACCGGCGGCAGCCCGTTCGGTGCGACCGCGAATGCGGCAACGACCGCGTCTCCCTTTGGCGCGTCTTCCCCAGCCAAGCCCGCTGGTGGCGGGTCGCCGTTCGCGGCGCCCTCCGCGCCCAAAGCAACCGGCGCGTCCCCGTTCGCCAACGCAGGGGCCTCCTCAAACCCGTTCGGCGAGGTGAAACCCGCGAAAGTTCCGGTGGAAGACACGCGGACGTGGTGGGAAAAGCTGCCCAAACCAGCCACGGCGCAAGTCGTGATCGTGCTTTCCTTCACCACGATCATCTCGCTGATGCTCGCCACGTTCTGGGTCGTCGTGCAGCTCGGGGGCGTGAGCTTCAACGATAGCTAAGTTTGGACGTTTGAAAGGGTCCCGACCGGGAGGGACCCGTGTAGGGGGAAGTGACCCTTATAGGTAACCAGTGTATTTTGACAGAATTCGTAACAACCGTAAGCGTCTCACGTTAGTTCGTCTCGCGATCGTTCCCCGCTCACCTGGCGTCGTTCGAAACTTACTTCCCCTACCTGGCGCCTCTGGGCAGCAGTCCTCCCAGCTGCAGGATTTCGAAAAACGCGTCCGCCATGTCCTTGGTGTGTCGCGAGTTTTCCCGCGCGCTGGGAGCGCCGATCCCGCCGTACCGACCCGGGCTCTGCGAAACCGTTCGGCGCGTTTTTCCCAGTTTCCTGGAGGGATCAAAAAGAAAACGTCAGTCGGTCGTGACGGGTATTACGTAAACAGTCAGAGGTATAGCCGTCCCTTCATCAGGACGAGTATGCGCAATCGCGCTGGCGGAGCGTGTTCATTGGGAAAGCCCCGCACCTCTCCCCCGACCCGCGCGCGTCGCCGTGTGTCGGGTGTTCTTCGATTGACGACATCGTGGTGGACAGGTTCGGGGTCGCCAGGTTGGGAGACACCGCCGCGTCCACGTCGTCGCGAACGGCGAGGCACGTTTCGGTGTTGTTGTGTGTGAAGGTGTCGGTGTTTGGTGACTGCGTTCCAAGCGCGGTTTCAAGAAACACCACGCACGCGTCAGCGGCGCTGACGTGCGCCGTCGCGTCAATCAACCCGATGGCGTCCCGGTGTAACGTGCGCAGCGCGGCGGCGACTCGTTTTGAGGGGACGGATGATACGCAGACGTCGCTTTGTTTCAGTAACCGCGCGATCTCCACAACCTTGGTGAGCCGCACGCGCTCCAGCGCCTCGCGTTGCCGCCGCAGCCGGAGCTGCGCCGTGACCAGGTACACAAGCAACGCGTCGCCCGCGGTGGTGACGTGCCTGTCAATGCACACGCCGCCGTCCACAACGTTGGCGTTTTCTTTGTCACCACCAGTGTTTGCGGTGTCGCCAGAACGTGGCGGTGTCGCCTGTCCCACGTTCGCCGCCGCCGCTGCGCCTTCCACGGACGCCGCGACCCGCGGCGTGACTCGTCGCTTCAGCATCTTCCCTATCCTGGCGCGCACGTCGAGCCCTGACGTGTCGCCGTGAATGGCTTCGTGCCGTAGCAGCTGCGCCGCGATTCGTCGCGCCGCGTTGCGAGACGCGGAGTCCAGGGTGAACACGGGGACGCCTTCGTGGTGGTTGGAGAGGTTGGAAAAAGATGAAGGCACCGGCACCGCGTCGCACACAAACGCGGAAGCCGGCACGGCGTCGTCGCGCCGCACCGGGGAGTAGTCGGGTTTGAACCTTTGCTCCGCTGGTGCGATACCGCCGCACCGCGACATCGCGTCCCTGATATCGAACACATGCACGTGCTCCAGGGCTTGCGCGATGTCCCTTGCGTCCGTCCAAGTCAAACGCCGCGCGGTGCGTCGGGGGTCGCCCATGCTCACGTCGCGACGCGAAGTTCCCACGATTTGCGAAGTACTTCGTCGCAAAATGCTCCCTTCGTCCCTGCCTCCCTTGTGAGGCGCGAAGGGAGTGGACACCATGCCGCCGGTGGGGTTGAGAAACGAAATCTTGCGAGCCGCCATGTCCGCGGCGACCGCGTCCAGGGCGTCGAGAAGCCCGTCATCTGGGTAGCGGAGGGTGGGGGGGGGGGTCAGCCTGCGGAAGTCGTAAAGGAAGGGTGCACAGCTGTGCGTCACGCGAGGGGCGCGCGCGTGGGAGGTGGTGTGTATCGCGTATCGCGTATCCGCAGTGAGTATCCGCACCTTTGAGATCGGCGAGAAGCTGCGAAACGTCCTCGCGCGAGCGCGATTGGACGCTGTAGTCGCTCAACGCGACGGAAGAGTCCGCGGTCGCCCGCGGAGTCGCCCGACGCGTTTTGGGGGGAACACGCCGAGGAAAACAGCCAACACCGCGCGTGTTTCCAGGCGCGACCGCGCCACCGCTCGAGGTTCGCCGCGCGGCTTGGTGCGGAGCAGAAGGCGCGGATGACGCCGCCGCCGCTCTGGACTGGGAGACGCCCATGTCCGAAGTTGCGCTGCGCGCTGTGGAAACAAAGTCGTCCGCGACGAAGTTCAAACTCGGTTAAAAAGGCAGACTAGACGAAGCTACGACGTGTGTGCCTACAACCTTTTCGAATCTCGACGTCGGTCGAGGAACAGACTTCGACGTGCGCAGCGCGGTGTGGACGCGCAAAGGCGGTTGCGAGGGTGTTTCGGTGTTACCTTCGAAGAGGGTGCGATCGAGGTCACGCGCGAGGTACGCACGGAGATTTAGGGCCGAACACCGAGACGCGTGATTCACGATGGTGGCTTCCGAGCTTTCGATGCCGATGCCCACGGCGTTTCGCGGCGCGACGATCGCGTCTGCTTCAGGCCAAGGCGTGGTCACGTCGCCGCGAGCCGTGTCTACTGGCGTCGACGTGCGTTGGCGCGTGTGCGCTTCTGGCAACGTGATGGGCTCCATCGGCGCCGCGGCGTGGCCTTGCCGGGTGAGCCTGCCCGTGGGACGACTCCGAGGAGGTACCAGGCGAACCGCCTTCCTTTTCGGTGGGCACACTTTAAAAGGAACAACGAGGAAGACGTCAAGTGGCGCGCACAAAAAAACGCACGCCGCGGGAGAATCAGACGACGGCTCCGTTCCTGAACAAGGCAGCAAAGCCCCCATTGATTACGGCGAGTACGGCCGAAGAGGCAGGGAAGAGCTCCGGGCGAATTTAGTGACGGGCTTCCCCAAGTTCGTCCTGGTAAGCGCGGCGTGTATTTCAATCGCGGGCTTGCGCGATTTCTTCAAGTTTTACAAATCAATGAAGCACGGCGGCGCGTTCAAGCGGTGGAGCGATTTAACGGAGGGCGACAAGTCCGGCAAGGAGGGGCATACTGGGGAGCCTACTATTATTTACGACGTGAAAGGCCGGGTTATCGCGACGTTGAGCAGTGAAGCCGTGCGGTTAAAAGACGTCGCCCCCGCGGTGTGGCAAGCCATCGTGGCGAGCGAGGATCACCGTTTTTTCACGCACAAAGGCGTGGACTTGAGAGGTTTGCTGCGAGCCATCGGGAGCTTGGGTAAGATGGGAGGCGGAAGCACGATCACGCAGCAGCTAGTCAAGAACCTGGTGCTATCGCAAGACCGGACGGTTTCCAGGAAACTGGCGGAGATCATCCTGTCGATGAAGGTCGAAAAGCGCCTGACGAAAGACGAGCTGCTGGAGGCGTACTTAAACCACGTGTATTGGGGGCACGGCGTTTATGGCATCGCGGGCGCGGCGGCGAGCTATTACGGAAAGACGCCGAAAGAGCTGGATGTCGGGGAAGCTGCTTTGTTAGCAGCGTTGCTTCCCGCGCCGGAAGCCCTGTCTCCGTACGCCAACCCCGCGGGTGCGAGGCGCGTGCGGAACACCGCGCTGGCGCGCATGGCCAAGCACGGATACCTCAACGAACGACAAGCCAAGCGGTTCGCGGATTCGCCGTTACCCGCGAGCTTAGCGCTGCGCCCGCCATCCGACTTGGAGCGCTCCACAGGGCTTGAGTTTTCCAGCGTGGAGCACACCAGCGCGTACACCGGCGGCCGGGGCGTGCCGAGACTTGGAAGAGGCAGCGCCGCGCCGTACCGCGCCCCCTTTTTCGTGTCTGAGGTGTTGTACCACCTCAAGGAGCTTTTCCAAGGCCAGGACGTGCTTGCGCAGGGCGGGTTGAAGGTGCACACCACGCTTGACTTGGCGCTACAGGAAAGGGCGGAGCAGCTAGTGCTGGAGGACGGGTTGGTACCAATACGGGGTGAGGACAAAGGTGAAGCCGCTCTTGTCGCGATAGACCCGTTTTCAGGGGGCGTGCGCGTGTTAGTGGGCGGCCGGGAGTACGCCAACTCGCCGTTCAACCGCGCGGTGCTGGCAAAGAGAGCCGCGGGCAGCGCGTTCAAGCCGTTCGTGTACCTCGCCGCGCTTCAAGCCGGGATGATCAACCCGTCATCCCTGATTCAGGACGAGGAGGTTGTGTTCGACGTCCCAGAGGGTGAGGAACCGACGTACACGCCCATGAACTACACCCGGAAGTACAAAGGCACGGTTTCGGTGCGAGAGTGTTTAGTGGAGAGCCTGAACGTACCGACCGTGAAAGTCGCGGAGACGGTTGGGGTTGCTAAGATTTTGGAAATGGCGTACGCCCTCGGCATCACCTCGCCCTTGCCGCACGCGCTGAGCGTTTCCCTGGGGAGCTGCGAAACAACGCCTCTTGAGATGTGCGTGGCGTACGCCACGATCGCGGCGGGCGGTGTGTATTCGAAACCGCACTTGATCACGAAAGTCCGGGACCGCGCGGGCGGTACCGTGTACCGGCACAAGGGAGTAAGGCGCCTGGCCTCTTCCCCGGCGGCGACGGCGGCGCTGAGCGGGATGTTGCGCCTGGCGCTTTCCCGAGGGACGGGCAAAGCCGCCGGCCTGGGGTGGAACAGCGAAACCGCCGCGGGGAAAACCGGAACCTCGGACGAGTACCGAGACGCGTGGTTCGCGGGGTACACGCCTTCGTTGGCGTGCGTGGTGTGGGCGGGAAGAGACACGAACACGTAAGGACTTTTCCCAATCACCACACACCGCCGGTGCCTGACTGCGCATACTCGTCCTGCGTCCTGGACTATTACGACCAGAAGGGCGCATTCCCTCGAACTGTTACCACGACTGTTTACGTAATATCAATCCCGGATATACATATGGTCCGACCGACTGACCCTTTTCGTGCACAACCAGGTCGCTTCCGGGAACCGGCGCGGAGGTCGCGGCGCCGCTTTGGGCGAAGTTCATGCGTTTCGCCTCGGAAGCCGGTTTTGGGGGGGGCAAGGTTGGCAGCCGGCGGAAAGCAGGGCGGCGGTATTGAGTGTTGGGGACCGCGTTTTCGGGGTTCTGAGAATAGCAGAGGGTATCATTAATAACGTTACTACACATTGATGACATCGGATATCAATACTACCTATCATATGATTAACACCCTTTGGCCAGATGCGTAGGAACGTGTTTCGTTCCGCCTCCGCCTTGCCATTTGCGGTTCCCAACGCCTTTCGCGTTGTACGAACGGGACCCGGCGTGTGTTTTATGCTAAGAAGTGGGCTACCGAGGCACACGGGCTACCGGACCGACGGTAAGCCCCCTCCTGGGGGTGGGAAGCGTGACCGCGCCGCGGTTTCAAGTCGCTGTTGCGACGCCGCCTGAGAGGCTTGTCGTTCCAGCTCCTCGATTCGCTCCAGCGTGACCGATTTAAGCGGCATGATCTTCGGCTTGGAAAGCACCTCACTCAGCGAGCCTTTCTCCGAGTACACCAACCCGGACTTGGGAAGAACCTCGGTGATCTTCACCGCGGGGGGTTGGCTCATCGCGCGGGCGCGGGGTGTGGACGCGTTGCCAGCCAGGAGTGACCTTCGACGCGGCGGTCGTCACTAAAAGGCGACTTTTTCGATAAACAAGCGACTTTGAAAAGCTGACATCGTCGTTGTCCAAGTCGCGACGAACGCGGCACATCCTCTCCGCGCCGCGCGGCGGTGTTTCCTGACTTCTTTTGTGGTGATGAGTAAACTTGTGCCGAGCTCGCAGGTGGTCTCGGCGTGGACCTTAGCGGCGCTTGTCGCGCGCGCCGTAGCCGTCAGCGCCGCAGTCATCGTGCCTTTGAAGTTTGGTGTGCCCAGCGCGTGGCACTTCGATGCGCCGGTGACCACCGAGATACTCGCGACGACTCGCGTCGCGTCGGTCGCGCACGTCGTCTGTGTCATCGCCACTTACGTAGTCTGGACCGAGAAATCCAGGTGGGGTATCCCCACCGCCGGCGTTGTCGCCGCGACACGGCGGGCGCTCGCCGGGGTCGCGGTTGGGTTCGTGGTGTGCTTCCTCGCAGTGGTTTCCCTGGGCGTCTCCTCTTTGGCAAAGCCAAAGGAAACCGCGCATCTGGCGTTGCTCGTCGCGTCGCTAACCTGCGCGCCAGGAGCCGTTAGGTACGGCGTGCCTTTTACCGATCGAAAAATTGCCAAAACGTGGAGTGTGCTGCTCACGGCGGCGGGAGGCGTGAACGACGACGAAGACGACGACGACGAAACAACCTCTTCTGAGTCAAAAACAAAAAGAAAGGCTTCGACAAAAACAAAAAAAACAGACGGCGCGTCTTACTACCCGTCCTCGCTTACGCACTTCTCACCGTCCGACTCGGTGTGGATATACGGTGTGTGGGGTACCTCAGTTGGGGCGTGGGTAGGCGCGATGCCCATTCCTCTGGACTGGGACCGTGCTTGGCAGAAGTGGCCGGTTTCGTGCGTACGAGGCGCGGTCGGCGGGTGGGTTGTTGGGCGGGGTTTCAGGTTAGTCGTCGTATTCGCGAGACTGTTTGCGCGTACGAGCGCGGGGAAGCAAAGAAAAACGAGTGACAAGAAAACGCGGTAGCGCGTGGGGTGGTTGGACAGCGTGGGCAGGGGCGACGACGCGGTGACGCACGAAGCGGCGGGGTACGTTGTACTAGCAATAGAGGATAGAAGGGAGACAAGTCAGATTTCTCCAAAACAAAACAAAAAAAATCAGCAGACTGTCTCGGGCAGTCCCCACCGCCAACGCAGCCTTTCAATCATCTCCAGCTCCAGATCCCGTCCCGATCGAAACCACGAGCCGTCTTCTCAGAAAACCCTTCGCGCGGCGTCGGGAGCGTGCGGTCGTTTCGGTCGGGTACCGCGCCGGAGTCGCACCGAGACGCGAAGGTGGTCCGCTAGGGCGCGGTTTGGAAGAGGCGATATGTCCGATCCTGTGCCATCTGGCATCCCCGCCGTAGCTGTCTCGGCTCCGGCCAACTCGGATGATGCGACGAAGGCGAACATCGCGGCGAAACCAGGCCCGGACCCGGCGATGCCCGCGGTGTTTGATCGGATCGACAAACCGGAAATACCGGGAACGTGTCTGTCCCTGCGAACCCTGGAAGGTACGTCGCCCCGCGCCACGTACGGAACACCCGCGCGGGTAGGCACGCCGGTTCAGCGAGCCGCTCGGAGAGAGCAGGGCCACGTTTTCCTTCCCGCGTCTTTCGAGTTTTCTTTATGTCCGTGAAATTCTCCCAAAACGTTTCCCCGCTCACCTCCTTCCGCCCTTTCCTTCCCTTCCCCCCCCGCTTGCTTTAGATTTCGAGATCCGCGACCGCAGGGACGAGGAGAAGATGGTGGGTTTGGAACAAATTCGGTGCAGCAACGTTATCGTGTTCGGCAAGGCGCGCAAGCTGGAGGGCGGTGAGGGGGGAAAGCGCCCTTTTGAGATTTTGACGCAAAGCGGAGATCTCGTTTCGGTTGACAAACCGCCGCACCCGTTGAAGCTCAGCGAAGTGCTTGATTGGACGGTTTCGTACACCGACCCGCCCTCGATATGGCTGGTTACCCTACGAGCGTGGTACAAGCTCATAAACCCCTCACAGACGTACCTGCGGACGTTCGCGCCCATGCAGCGACGCGTCGCGTTCGCGGCGGTCGCCGCCGACGCGCTGCGGGCGAACTGGGCGGTCAGTTTGAACGACGCGCTCGCCCTGTGCGCGAAGAACACTTTGGTGGTGAGCGGGGATTTGCTCGACCCGCGGTTCCGAGTCGTCGCCGCGTCCAACTCCCGAGACGCGAGCGAACGGACACGGAGAGATTTGGAAGCGGTGCGAGTAAAGGCGGAGGGGGGCGGCGACGGCGCGACAGAAGCGGACGAGGACAAAGAAGGGGATGCGAAAAACAAACCTGAAGTCGAAGCCGCCGCGGAAGTCGTCCCCCTCGCGTACACCACACGGGACGTGGTCGAGGACGGGGCGTTCATCGCGGCTCAGCTGGAGTCGTTGCGCGCGGCGGGGGCGTTGGTTGCTGGGACCGAACTGACAAAACCCGAGCTCATCGACGGGTTCAAAAACGTCCTGGAACTGACGAAACAGAAAGAACTGGCGGACGCGAAGGTTGCGCGGCGCAACGCGCAACGGGCGGCGCAGAGACTGGCGCAGCGGGAACGTTTGGCGGCGACGCGACGAGGCGGCGGGGGCGGCGGCGACGGCGGTAGCCGGCCTCCGGGCACCAGCCATTCGCGCCGGCCGGTACCTTCCGGCCCCCGGGTAAGCCGAACGGAAGCGCCGCCGTGTGCGGAACCGGTGGTGCCTGCGAGCTACAACGCCACACCCGCGCTCATCGCGGAAACCCTGGCGCTGTGGGATCTTACGCAGGTGTTCGGGTCGTTTCTTCGGATACCGCCGTGCCCTTGGCCCCGGTTCGCGCGCGCGTTCCTTGCGCCCGCGGGGGAAACAATACCCTCGGACGACCTCATCGTAAGGGACGTGTGCGTGGCGCTTCTTCGCGTCGGCGAAAGCGGCGTCGCGGGCGCCGGCGCGGGCGGCGGCGAAAACGAAGCCGCGAGGTTCACGCGCAGGTCGCAAACCGTCGCCCCCAAAACCACCAAAGCCACTTCCAACATGGAAGAGCCCGAGGACTTGCTGATGCTGGACTGGAGCGAACGCGTGGGCGCGACGCTCGGGGTGTACACAAGCGGTGTCGCTGCGGAAGCCGTGGGGGTGCTCGGCCCGGGGCCGCCCACGTGGCCGTCGCGCGCGATCAAACAAGGCGCGGCGGCCGCGGCGGCGGCGCTTGGCAAGCGCGAGGAAGGCGCGAGGGTCACACACGTGCTACCGCCCGCCGAGAGAGTCGCGCTCGCGGTGGGGCTTTCGTGCGTGGCGTGCGACTCGGAGGAGATGGGCGAGGTGGTGAAGGCCAAAACGGAAAGCACGCGGGCGGCGCACAACATGGGACACTTGCCGCTGGCGCCGCGGAGAGTGAAGCCGGCTGGGGGTACGTATTGGGCCTTTCCCAAATCCCGGCCTCCCTGTTTGCCCATACTCGTACCAGAAGGGACAATTACCTCTGCCCTGACTGTTTGTCCATACGTCGCAATATACAAGACTGACACTGTTCTTTTACAAGCACAGGCAGTGCGCTTGTTTCATCGAAAGAAACCCCCAAACCGGACTGGGCGGAGACGTTACTCGAGTGGGTCCGGAACTCCGCGGACCGCGGGTGTTACCTTCGCCACCGGGCGATCGCGACGGATGAAAGCGGACGCGCGTACCACATCCTGGGCGGGAGCGCGGGGTGCGCGATGCTGTTCGTGCAGGAGGCCACGCCTGAGGAGTTAACACGGCGCAACGCGGGCGCGGAGAGCGACGACGAGCCCAACACGTTTGCTGAACCGAAAACGGAACCGAAAATGGAAACGAAAACGGAAGAACGAAACGGTGCCGGCGACGTATTGATGAAGAGTGAGGCGGAATACACTGCGCCAGTAGCTTTGAAAACCCCGACGAAGAAGGAAGACCCGGCCGCGCGCGCCGCGCGGGTCGCGGCGGAAGCCCGGGCGTGCATTAAGCGAGGCAAGCGTGAAAACGACGCGCTCGCCTCGAGTGACACTTTGGACGAATGGCCCACGCGTTGGGGCGTGTTCCACGTCGGGCCGCGCCTGAAGGAACTCAAGGAATGGCTGGACGACGACCCGCGGAACCCACGGTGCGTGGACGAACGCCGGCTGAAGAGCATCAGCGCGCTTCTTATGAAGACCTTGGGGAAACCGGCTGTCGTGTCCACGAAAGGCCCGGGTGGCGAGAACGAGGACGTTCCGATTAACACGAACAGCGACGTGCCGTCACCCACCCCGATTGACGCGTTCGACCAGTTCAACCTTCGCGAGGATGGATACAAACACCTCGATTCGGTGTCGGGCGGCCATACCAAAGACCCCGGCGCCGCCCGGGATGAAGCCGCCGACGCGTTGTGCTCCGTGGTGAGATTCGTGCTGAGTGGAAGCACGCGGTTCTGGGAGCGCCAACCGCAGTGGCTACATGCGTGCCTTAACCTGTGCGCGGCGCTGCCTGATGAGTTCGGCAGCGGGTCCTTCGCCGCCGGCGACGAGAGCGTGGACGGCGACCGCCTCGCGAATCTCGTCGCACGGATCTTGCCTCCCCTAGAGGCGATGTTGCGGTCCTCGGGTGCGACGCGCGTGGAGTGGCTTGAGCGGCGAGACGCGTGGTTCACCGGTTTGCGGGGGATGGAGAATTTCGACCTCCGCGTGCCGCCCAAGGAGACAATGTCCGTGGAGGAAGCGTCGATCGCCGTGGCGCTGGCGTCCGCGCAAGCCGCCGAGGCGATTGCGTGGTCCACTTCCGACGCCGCGCTGGCGACTTCGCAGGTACGTATTGGCCTTTCCCAAATCCCACCACTGTTTGCCATTACAAGACTGACACTTTTCTTTTACAATCACAGACGCTCTCCGTCGCGCGGTCCGCGCGTTTGCTCGCCACGCTGTGCGCCTCTCTTGTTCCCGACCCCCAGCGTCTGACGCAAACGCAGTTCTTAGCAGCGACCCCTTCCGCGACGCACGTCTGCGTCCGCACGTGCGCGCCCGGTTCTTTCGTGGCGCTGGTGCGGAAGGGTTTCAAACTTACCAGGGAGCGGTATTTAGGGACCCCGGAGGGGTGGATCCCTTTAAAGGAGTTACGGCCGGTGGAAAGGGCGGTGGTCAGAGGGGTGGCGTACCGAGGCGCCGTGCCCCCGCCTACCGAGTACCCCGACATGGGAGGCACGCCTCCGTGTTGCTGGGTGTTGCTGGAACTGGTGGACCCCGCGGCGATGGTGCCGGGGAAACGCAGGAAAGGGCCTTTCCCATTCACCACATTCCGCCGACTGATTGCCCATACGAGACTGACACTTTCTTTTTTTACAATCAGGTCGGGCGCCCTTCCAGAGGACCCGGGAACCGCGCGTCGGTTAGTCGCCGCGCCGATATTCGCGGGCGGCGAAATCGCGGACTACATCATCGCGTGGGACAAGTACCAGGTACGACAATTTCTTTTTACCCAAATCTGTTTCATGGAGGATGGGTATCATTAAGACGATTCTTTTTCTTTGAGTACCCCCGGTACTGTTACCCGTCATACCTTTACTCAAGGCACTCCCGACTGACCTTTTCCTTTCCGTCACCCACTCGCAGCACTCGTCCGACCGGCCGTGGTCCAAAGGCGCGCGGGTTCAAATGTTGTTCGAAGACCTCACAACCGGCGCCGACCCGAACGCGTACGGCGCGCTTGCGATGAACATCTTGCCGGATGTCGACCTTCCTCCGCACGCGGCGCGGGCGGAGGGGGTTTTCGGAGGGGGTTACGGCGACGGCGACGACGACGAGACCTCCGACGCGGATATGGCGAAGGAAGAAGCGCGGTTCGATGACGTCGACGGACAAATGCAAACGCCGAGTACCGACGTCAAAACCGAAAACGCCAAACAAGCGACACCGGGGGACGCTTCCGACGTCAAAACCGAAACGCAACCGGTTCGCGCGAAACCCGAAAAGGTACGGCCTTGGGCCTTTCACCAAATCCCGCCTCCCTGTTTGCCTGTACAAGACTGACACTTTTCTTTACCCTCAAAGGTTGGCATTTTGATTGGCGAGCGCGGCGCGGAGTACTGGCTGGGGCGGGTTTCAAAGGTGAAGAACGGGGACGACCCTTGGGAAAACACGCAGGTTGTTTTCGACAGCGACCCGCACGGCGAGGAACCGATGTGGGTGTGTCCTTGGGAGATCGATTTGGCGCCGGTACGGTACCGGGATGAGCCTTCGACTGCGGTTGACGGAACCGCCGACGCCGCAAACGACGACGACGAAACCGAAACCCGCCGAAACGCGGAGCACCTTGAAAAGTGCGAACATGGAACTAACATCGCGGTGCGGCTGGGGTGGCCGCAGGCCACGAAAGCGGCGAGGGACGAGTTCGTGACGTGGAGAGAGGCGTGTTCGCCGCACACCAGGTACGTATTGGGCCTTTCCCAAATCCCGCCGACTGTTTCAAGCCCCTCTGTGACTACACTAGTCATTAAAAGGAAGTATACTACATACATCACAAGTGGACTGTTTGCCTATACAGTAAGACTCGAGACTGACATTTTTCTTTTACACGCAGGCCCGCGCGCGCGCCCACGTTTTGCGGCAAGGAGCTTGATCTTTACAAAGTCTTGACGGAAGTCATGCGGAGCGGCGGGTACGAGTTAGTGACGCTTGAGAAGAACTGGAAGAAAATCGCGCTTTCGCTTGGCAAGGACCTCGCGACGCAAACCAGCGCGAGTTTCGCGCTGAGGACGCACTACCAGGTACGGCCTTGCGCGTTTCCCAAATCAGGCGGCACCTACGTTTTACCTCCAACGCGCATGTGACTGTTCAGACCGATGGCCGGTGACGTGTGTCCACACGGCGTCCAACACGCATACCGATTACCCTTGCCTGTTGTCCACACATCGTGCAATACACCCCCAACACGCATACCGATTACCCCTGCCTGTTGTCCACACATCGTGCAATACACCCCCAACACGCATACCGATTACCCTGCCTGTTGTCCACACA
>Ga0209830_10000112_pt1 | contig 91570 bp, 75 predicted proteins | sample ArcticOcean_MG_C_12_FD_187439 | JGI IMG/M metagenome (GOLD analysis project Ga0209830, IMG submission 187439) | Marine microbial communities from western Arctic Ocean - ArcticOcean_MG_CB8_130 (SPAdes) (version 2) | ecosystem: Environmental > Aquatic > Marine > Oceanic | place: Arctic Ocean...
AATTTTTCTATATCTGTTAATAGTTGCTCTTTATTATTACCATATGCTTCTACAAACCCTGGAAGAGTTTTAGCTAACTCTGCAGCCTCTGCTTGTCTACCAGTTTGTATTAAATTAGCAATCTGCATTATTTCCATAACTTTAGTAGCTTTTAAGTTATCACTTAGACCTTCAAAAGGTTTCCATCCTGGAGTTATTTCGACACTGCCTGAAACTTCATTAAGAAATCCTAAGCTAGGCATAGCAGCAAAACTCGATAACAATCTAGTACCAGAAGCACTAGTTGTTCCTGACTCAATGCCTATACTAACTTGTTGGTCTTTATCTATTGTAGTTGTATTACCCCTCATAATATCTAATAATATAGAAGGCTGTTTAAACATATCTCCACTACCACCACTACCACTACCATCACCACTACCAAGTGCAGAAGAAGATCTACTTCCACTAGTCCATCCAACTTGATTTTCAATTAATGGTCTAAATCTATTAAAGAGTATTTTTAAAGCTTCATCTCTATCTTCAGTTAGAGGAGGCTTACCGTTAACCATTTCTGTAATTTCTCTTAAAGCTTGTATACCTTCAGGAGTACTAGTTACAAATTGCTCCATAAGTCCTTTTACTATTTTATCAGCCTTACTATTTGACACTCCTTTTCCTCCTTGATAAGTAGTCAAAACATCATAAATCTGATCGTTGTTTAAATCTTCAAACATTGTACCTGACTTACCACCTGATTGTGCAATTGTGCCAACCATTTGTATAAATTTACTTTCTTGATCAAGTCTTTGTTCAGCCTGATGTTGATATTTATTTATACTACCATCATCATTTAATGTTCTAAAGTAATTAGGATCTTGCCCAAACATTAACATGCTAGAAAACCCACCAGGAGTTTGTATAGCCATTTGCTTAGTTATTTCGTATTCTGTAGCGTTTCGTCTAAACGCAGATGCTACAGGATCTGATGTGTAAAATTGCATAGCTTTGTTTACACTAGACGTAGCATCTTCAGGTGCATCCATTACAGAGCCTAATATATTTTCTACCCCATCTTCTAAATACGTTCTACCATATTCATCTCCTGGCATAAAATTCATTTTAGCTACACCCTCTTTAAGTAAAGAAGATCCTGCTACATTTTTATCGTATGTATCTCTTAAAGATTTAATTGATTCAATATACTTATCTACACCTACATCATAGTATAAAGATTCATAATCAGATAATCCACTTGTTATATCGTATTTACTTGCCATATTTAATTAATATTTTTTATTCATAAAGCTCATCGCCTCCATTAGCTCGAATCATTGCTTCTGTAATACCCATAGAGTTCATAAGCTTAATCGTAGTTTTTCTTTCCATCATACCAGTACCAGCTGTTAAAGCTGTTGATACCATTGCCATTATATTTTTATCTGAATACATTTTTCTTGAATCTAACGTAACTCCTGATATAGTCCTCATTAAATTATCCATTATATCAATCTTAGCTTTCTTAGTAGCTGTCCTAAAGTCCATCTCCTCAAGTTTCATTTTAATGTTTTTAACTTGATTTTGTTTTTCAGCATCCATATAATAACCAGCCGTTAATTTCTTACCTTCATTATCAGCTTTCATTAATAGATCTTGTTTCTGAGCTTCTAATCCACTCACAGCTTCTCTTCTTTTCTTTTCTACTGATAGTATTGCTGCAGCACTTGCTCCTTTCTCTTTTAATAAATTGGCTGTCATTACAGCGTCTTCATTAGTTGTAGCTATTTGTTGATCTACTTCTTTTACAGGAGCTTTTATATTTATAATAGGAGACTCTATGTCAGGAACTTTTCCAAACTCTCCAACTTCACCTTCCATTAAGTTTGCTTGACTCCAGGCTGTAATAGCCGGTATAACACTCATACCTAAATCTCCAGCCATTTTAAATGCTCCTGCCCATTTATTCGTTTTTAAACTTGGTACTACAGTTCCGTCGCCGCCAGTATTATTAATTTCTGGTGGTATAGGTATACAGTTCCCTGAGCCATCATCCATCATTCCTGCTCCACAAGTACCTGTAATATCATCTTCTTCTTCGACAACTATATCTTCACCTGTAGTTGCTTCTGTTCTATTTTGTGTTGTCCAAGCCCAAGCTCCTTGATGCTGTTTACCCCATTGAGTAGTATTATTCCAATCATATGAAGTAAAGTCTTGTTGTTTTTTTATAAAGCTTCTCCAATCATTATAGTTTTGAAATCCATACTTATTAAGCTCTGCCATACCAGGTTGAGTAAACTTACCGTCTTTACCATCATAGTTTAGCATGTCTGTATAAGTATTGTTAGGAGTAGTAATTGATGGGTATGGAGATTCCATTCCTTGATAGCCTGCAGGTAATCCTATAGCATTTGAATTATTATTACCTTGATATTTTAAAATACCTCCTTGTTTAAATTCTTGTACAAACTGAGGTGTTTGTGCGTTTGTATTTACAAAACCTCCTTGTTGTTTTTGCTCCATATTATCGTTATTAACTTGCCATTTTTTAGATCCAAAATCATATACATCACCCACGCTGTCTCTCTCTGCTTTGTATCCAGATTCAAACTCTACCACTTCATCTTCTGGATAATAATATCTCATATTCTGAAAATCTACAGAATCTTGAAAATATTGGTCTCCCTTATTGTCAAATAAAGTTTCTATTTTTTTGTTCTTGTCTACATCTGAACTGTCAGATTGCATAATTTGATCAAACTCTGATATAAACTTCTGACTTTCTTCAGACCATACGTCACCTGCATCTTTACCAAAAACAAACTCTCTACCTCCAGGAGTAGCTAAGAGTAAACTTATACGAGCACCATATCTAGTAACCATATTTTGACCACTTTTCATAGTGATAACTTTCATCATATTTCTTATTGGCCCTTGATCTTTCCATGCAGTTTTTGCTACTTCTCTCCAATATTTTCCTCCTGTCCACTTTTGAAGTCCTTCTCTTAATCTATTAAATTTTGACGCTTTATCTGCACCCCAATCTTTAGATTTAGCTAATCTTTGTCTCCATCCTTTTTCTTTATCAGGGTCTTCATTGTCTTCTGGTGGCGCTGGTGGAGGACCAGTAGCAGTCATTGTGCTTGAAGCTTCATTTTCAAAAGCCTTACTTCCACTTTCTAAATCTACTTCCATAGGTCCATCTTCTATTGTACCACTTGGAAATGCTTCTTCATAAGCAGCATCAGCATCTGACATTTGATTTGCTGCAGCCATTGGCAGTACTTGAGATATTTGTGCTCTAGACATAAACACTTCTCCATTAGCTGTAGGTACCATAATACCTTCAAGGTTATTTTGCGTTGTATATATTCTTTCTCCTATCGCAGTTTGAGTTAAGGTTTCAAAACTTGCTTTTAAAGTATTTTGAGCTGATATTGATAAATCAGAGTAAGCGCCTGAAGATGTGGTTTGAGCCCATATGTCGCTCCATGGAATTGATGCAGCTGCGTCTACTGCTAAAGCCGTAGCAATAACAGGTAACAAAACATCGTCAACAACTCCTATAACTGTAGCGTCGTCTGCTACTAACATTACCGCCGCTCCCTTTAAAAAATCTTTAGAGCCTTCACTTAACAAGCCTTCATTTTCTTTTGTAGGAGAACCATCTGATCTTATTCCAGCTTGAACACCTAAGGCATTCTCCTTCTTAGACTCTTGGCTAATTAAATTATTATATGCGTTTTTTATTTCTGATATTGAAGGCTTTACCCAATTACCATTAGCATCTTTATAAAACCCTTCTCCTTTAGTTCTATTACCTTCTGTGTATATATAATCTACCTGTTTATCTTGATAAGCATTAAGATCCCCTTGGAATCTTTTAAACTCTCCATCTAAAGAAAAGTTATAATCGTTTTTATTAGGAGCTTCTCCAATCGCTAAGATTTCTCTTTCCTTTTCGCTTTGCAGGGACATGTTATCACGATCTTCTTGTGTTTCAACTCTTCCATACAGATACTCATTTATAGGTACTTTTAGTATTTCTTGTGTGTTATTTTCGCTACTTCCTCTTACAGTAGATACATGGGTTGCTTTATTTACATCAAATGTAAATTCATCTCCCATTATATACATACCATTAGTGTATTGATTTTTATACCCATATTCTGCTGTACCAAAAGGAATCTCTGGAACAGTACCTGCAGACCACATAGTATTATATCTAGATAGTCTACCGTCTAATGTTTCATAAGCTGCTTCTGAATCTTCCTCTGTGTAATAAGAATTTGGATATCTTGAGGCTTTAACTGGCACTTCTGCTAACTCTATAGGATTAGCTTGAGTACCCATACCACTTTCAAATCCTGTCTCAGGAGTTTCTTCAACTATATTAGTATTAGTTTGACCTTGATACTTTCTTAATATTTTTCTTTGCTGTATTAAACTATTTAAATCTGCCATAATTATATTTTAGTATTTCATAACTCTTCCTATGAAGCCTCCTTTTTTCATATTTCCTCCTTGAGATAAATCCATCATTTGCTGCTCTCCACTAGGGGTTGGGCTGTAACCAGACCCTCCTTGATCTTGCATGATTCTATTAATTAATTCTGCTTCTTTATCTGTTCTTGTAGGCATAGTCTGTTTAGCTGCGCCGTCATCTTGTTGAGACTCATTAGTCATAAAGTTAATCCATTGCATTTGCTCTTCTTGAGACATGTTTTCAAAATCCATTTTAACTTTATCTTGTGCTTCTGGTGGTAATGACTCAATACCTAACCCTCCAGAAAACTTTAGCATACCCATCATTTTATTAACAATTCCTTGACCTTGTGGAGGCATTGGCCCTTGCGGTCCTTGTTGTTCTTGCATTTGAGTCTCCATTTGAGGCATAGATCTTTCTACTCCTTCTCCTGAACTCATATCTAAGGGCATTGGTCCTCCAGCTTGATATTTATAAGCACCTCCATGCCTCATGATTCTTTGCCCTAACATTGCTGGATTGTCAGACGGTATACCTTGCATTTGTTGTGGCTGTAAAGAATTCATAACTCCACCTCTTTGTCCATACCCCATAGCTTCTCGATCTTCAGAATTAATAGTACCCGTGTAATCAGTAGTCTCATTACTCCAATTATTACCACGACTATATGCGTCCCCAATACTTTGATCATTTCCATATGTTTTACCAGTAGCTTGCTCAGTCATTATCTCGGTGCCCATCTTTACACCTCTAGTCAATTGTCCTCCTAACCAATTAAGAGGTTGAAACGCTTTTTGATACCACTTTCTCTCATCAACTCCATGTTGTAATTGTCGCATACCTCTCTGTCTTTGTATAGCAGGACCAACATCAGATCCTTCACCTGAGTATACACGGCCACCTTCGTTATATTTCATTTTACCTCCATAACCATATTTCATTACACCTCCATAGTGGCCACGATTGTTTTTATTATTCATATCTGTATTATTTAAATTGTTATAAGCACCCCCTCTTTGTGCGGGAGTTACCTGTATGTCGCTTGATTGTCTTTTAGCTTTACCGTCTTGCTCTGAAGCTAAAGCATCTACTTGTGTTTGCGGTGCATTTGAGTTAATCAACGAATCAAACTCATCTGCATATGAAACGCCTCCTCTTCTTTTTACATACTCTGAAAATATAAAAGGCTGTCTACCTTGATTGGTATTAACTTCACCTACAGACTCTCCACCTTCTACTTCAATCATCCCTCCGTTTCCTCCAATCTGAGTTTTAATTCCATTATTAGCATGTTTAGGTCCATAAAATTTACCAGAGCGTGGCCCTGTTTTTTTATAACTTCCTTGTCCCACTACGTTAAAGTTTAATTTAGACATATTTTATGAGTATTTAGTGTTCCACCAGTTGTATGATAAAGGTTGAGTACCTTGAATTGTATTCGCCTTTCTTGATTTTTTTCTAAACGCTAATAGTTTAGCGTCATATTGTTTCTTAAGTTGATCTTTTCTAGCTTTAGCTTTTTTAGCAGCTTTATCACCTAAACTTGTACTGATTAGTGCAGCGGTAATTGCAGCAGGTATAGCTAATATAGGTCCTGCTCCTGGGATAAGCATTGCCATTTGAAATGCTGTTGAACCCCAAGACATAGCATCTCCCGCTTTTTCATTACCTGTATAAGTAGTAGGATCTTTATCGTCAGCTAGATATTTTGTAGCAGCTCCAAGAACTCCAACTCCAGTCGCAACTCCAGATAAACTACTCACTGTTGATGCGTATTGACTACCTGCCATTTTATTACCAAAATTTTGCAACCCTTTACCAACAGACCATTCAGCATTTTTTGTAACTAAAGCTCCGTCTACAATTTTCATACCTTTTGGTGCCGTACCTGCGTTAAATAAAAGTTGATCTGCTTTACTAAGTTTTGTCATATCAACAGCAGTAAACTTAGGCGTCGCTTGAAAAGTACTAGCAGATGAAGTGTTCCACCATTTACCAGCATTAGCTGGATCATTTGATCCCCACATTCTTGTAGGGTCATTTAAATTTTGAGCAGTAGTTTTAAGATTGTTACCTTTGTATTGGTTAAAAGTATACAGTTGAGCTTGATTTCCTATGCCCTTTCTTTTTTGATCTCCGTAAAAATCTAATTGTGATTGTTGCTGACCAGTAGTATTTAGAGCAGCTATATCACTTTGATACCCTGTATTTAAAGCGTATAAGTCGCCTGCTCTTTTACCATTCCAATAAGTACCACGCTTTTGATTTGTCTTATCTAGTAAATTATTATATGAGAAAATATCTGCCATTATCTATAACTTATTTTTTTATATGCGTCTACCGAATACAAAGATACAAAATTATTTTGTATATTACTATAATAATATCTAATTCCTAACCATTTATCTGTGAATTTACCTCTTTCATGCCATTGTTTAGTAGCTGACAGGTAATCAGTGTTAAATCCAGGTAGCCAATCTTCTGCAAATCCTGCCCCAATTGATGATGTGTCTGGCCATGAACCAGGATCAACATAGTTATTAACCATAGGCTCATTACTAGGTGGATTATTAAGAACACTGTAGTCTACGTCATCTCTAAATCCATTGAAGTACCAAGATCTTTCTGTCTTTCTACCATTAACTCCCTCTGCATAAGGAATTACCGCAGACAACTGTCTTGAGTTATATACTTGAAAGGAAGATACTGGAGGATTAAAAGGAAGATCCATATAAGATCCTGAAATTACGTCTATATGCGTAGCTACCCAAGTAATAGATTTATATGTTTTTGTTAGCTCAGGACCTTCATTATCAATATAGTCTACCATAAACCCGTAGTTGGTATTATAGAATCGCCCAGGAGTTTGGTAAATTAAATTTTCTACTGGAGGTTGATGCTCCCACAAATTATTACCAAGTTCATGTTGGGGTACCTTAAAATTATAAGATCTCCCTTCTACACTATAAAATCTCTTTAGTCCGGCTAAATAGTGCACAGGTTTGTAACTATGAAAAGATACCCACGCTTTACTTTGAGGGTCATATGATGCCGTCCATTCTTTATGTCTTAAAAAATGCTCTAACGTCACTTGCGCACCTGAGTCGGAAAACCATCTTGTTTCAGGATCATAAGAAACAGTACTCCAATCAGAGTTTGGGTTTGGCTTTAAATCTTTTTTAGTTAATATAAATCTTTTAAGAGAAGGATCATATGTAGCAATTATACCTATCCTTTTAATAGGATTATCATAATTATACGGTAATCCATACTGAGTTAGCTCTTTTCCAGTTTGAAGATGTTCTGCAAAAAAATGTTTTAACCCGTGTGAAGAAATTTCTTCAAGTTTTTCACCCATTAAAAATATCTTTCCTGCATCTTTATCTGCAAAAAAGTATCCAAACTCAGAAGATACTGCTCCCCATTGACTTCCGCTACCTCCATAACCTCTATCAGTAAGTAGTATTTCTGCAGGATCTTTTTCAAATAAGTCTCCGGTACCAAGAAAAGCCTCAGAAGCATCTGATACTTGTAGTGTTTCTTTACCTTTAGTAAGGTACATTGCTCTTTCCATGTGTGGAACTACAACATTATTCCAAGATTTAACTTTCCACAACTCACCTCTATGTCTAGGAAGATCTCTATAATCTTCAGGTAAATAAACCCTAAAATTATCTCTTAATCCTGACTGGTTATATTTAATACTTCTTATTATTCTTGTAGGAAAATCTGTAAAACTTTGTAAAGGCTCATCTTTATCAAAAGCCTGCACAATCCTAGTCATGTTTAATTTATTAAAATCTAAATTATATGTAGCTAGTTTTTTAGTTGGGGCTTCATGATCCATTAATAATGAATGACTAGCAGGATAAGATGGATAATAAGCTGTGTCATCTGAATCGGTATGCCTCATATAAGGATTATGTCTAGACTCAGTCATAAAAACATAAACTGCATAATCCCAAATTTTAGAATTGTTTATCAGCATTACGGATGATGGGGAAAACATTTCGTCATGACTCATCGGAGCTCCACCTCCTAAGATATGTTGATGGTACTGAGTTGAACCACCTGCTGGATAAGTGGTGTATCTAGTGGATTTTCTATATCTGTCATATGAATAGTACCCAATATAGGTATCTCCTCCCATGCAAATATCACCTTCACCAAACCAATCTCCTGTACTGTTTGGATTGTGCATGTATCCCAGACCTCCACCTGGATCAATAATATTTTGTGCATATCCTGTATATACAAATTGAGTTTGATTATTAAATCCTAAATGCACATTTAATTTAAACGAATGAAAATTAGCGTGGCTATGATAATAAACTGCTACTTTGTTTATCTCATTTGTTGAGCTTGCTGAGTCTCTATATATATCCTGAACTGATCCGTTATTATGGTACCAATTATCAAACCCCCAAGAATCATACATCTCAAACGCAATACATTCAGTTCCATTCTCATTATCTACAGGATTAGTAAACCCAGAAGGTTGCATAATGGATCCTCCAGGTACACGAGTCTTAGCTCTAAGAGCAAATGTTCTCTTCATATTTCCAACGCCCCATAGGTTATGTTTACAAAAATCATAACTTAGATGAGTTTCATTTTGCCTGTTACCAAAAGTTACACCATCAGAAGATTGTTGCCAAATAGAAAAGCCATCACCATTTATCGCATATTCAGTGTCTTCAAATTGCACCCAATCTATAGAATCAATAGTATCCCCACTCAGCATTGAGTCTAAAGGCAAGGCTGTAAAAAATGGAGTAGGCACTTCACTCAAACCACCAGTTGGCCCTGCAATGTACTGATCGTCTAGCCATTGGTGAGGAAAGGCAAGCCATGCAGATCCAAAGTTATCAAAATGTTTACCTCCATTTTCTCTCCCTCCTTGTATTGGAGCGTAATCAACACATACTTTTTCGTTTGTAGTTTTTTCTAAATAATATATTTTATAAGCAACGCATAACTCTATAACTTCTGCAGGTATTGGAACGTCATTAATTCGTATTCCTAAAGGGTTAACAGTTTGCAATTGTTGTGTATTAAAATCAACAGAATTTCCCATAAACCCGGATTCAGCAAAAGCAGCATTTGTAGGAAAATGATGATGCCTAACTTTCTCACCGTGTAAGTCTATAGATCCTGGAACCTGATTACCATTACCAAACGTATCAACTTTCCACTCTTCAAAATTACCTGCATAATTACCATCTATATCTACATCATTAGCTAGATCAGGATATGTTTCAGTTTGATTTTCCCAATAACCAAAACCCCTCCTGTTACCAATAGTATAATTAGTTCCAGCGTAAGTGTCAGTAAAATAAAATAGACTTTGACTTCCTAAATGTGGTATTTGACTCATCCAAGAGTGGTCATCACCACCTGTTGATTGTGTTTGTGTAGTAACTAGTTCATTTTCATACATTCCTCCATTCGCAGTCCAAATTCCATCTACATACCATCTCCACGTGGGCGTAGCTCTCCTGCCTGGTATATGATAAGCAACGCTTTCTGTACCATCTTTCATTACCCAAGTAATGTAAAATGCATACACCTCCCCTCTTTTATATCCTTTTAATGTACTAGCATAGCGATTACTTTTTAAAGCAAATCTATCCATAGGTATACCAGTGTCATATATTAAGTGCCATATTGACGTCGTTCCAGTATCTGCATTATGATCAGGGTTTACTTGAGCTTTGTGTATTTTTATATGATTTGCATATTTTTGATACCCAATATCAGTTCTGTTTTTTTCTAAATTTCCCCAATATAATACGTCATCTACTTGCGCAACTGATTTTGCTTTAGTGTAAGCTTCTTTAGGAACTTGAACAGCACCTATTATTTCTGATGCAGATTGTTCTAATCCTGTAAAGTATACGTATGTTAAACCTCCAACTGCGGTATTAATCTGTACTTTATCAAGAGTAATTGCATCTTGAATATTATCTACTACTCTTATAATACAAGGTTGAATAAATTTATAATCTAAATCTAATTCACGCACAGACCATCTAATAGCTTTAGATGTTCCTATACCTCCCGCACCTCCATTATATACACCATCACTTAAAAGGTTAGCGCCTCCCCAAGAATTTGTAGGTTCCATTGCAGCAGATTCATTCTCATCATTTATATATATAGGATTACCTATCTCTAAATATGAAGTTACAGCCCCATCTTCTGTCATGTATGCGACAGCTAACTGATAAGTCCCTAGTTTAAGAGCACCTCCATTAGACATTATATTATCTAGTAGTACAATAGGATACGATTTTATTTGAGGAAACAAATTAAAAAGATCTAAATTATATGGAGATGTAGGAATGTTACTAAGATTCATATATCTTGGAACATTCTTATCATCAGTCCAATATATTGAAACTTCTCCTGTTGAGTTAATTTTATATTCTCCTTCTATAGGAAACCCACTACTAAAGTTAAACTTCTCTATTGATGCGACGTCGTTTACAAGAGTAGTATACATATGATCTAAACCTATTTTACCTATTTCAGAAACGCCTGTACCACTAACAGAAAATATAACAAACTTTGTTTGAGAAGCTAAATCATAAACAACTACTGACCCAATAACTTCAAGCGCACTGGGGAGGTCTACATAATTTATAGTACCTGCTTCATTTGAAATAGCACCTATATCTCTACCCGTAGTAGCATTTAACGCATACCTGTACGTACCAGGTATTTGATCTATAGGGTTTAAATCCCTATTGATACCTTGAATAAGTTTTTGTTGCCTTTTACCTTTCTTTTCCTCTGCCATATTAGTCTCTTGCTAAGTCTTCTCGTTTATTTATGTCTCTAAAGTTATTGTCAAATCTATTCATATTAGGAACTAATCTAACCCATTGATTTAAGAAAGATTCATATCCTGCAATATCAGGGAAATTAGCATTATTTCTAGCTTGTGTGCAATAGTACTTCCATTGCTCTTCAGCAACTTGATATGTCATGCCATTATGATTAGGCGCGTACCCCCCTAATAATAGTTTTTTATATATATACCAAAACAAAGCTTCTGAAAAACTAATGTCATCTGGTATTAAAGGATAGCAATCTTCGTCTAAAGGAAAAGCTGTGTAGCTTAAACATAACTTCCCATCTTTAAAAGATGTTTTAATTAAATTATTTTCTATTACATAAGATTCTGAAAAATCAGAAAATTCATTATCACATCCTAAAGAGTGTATATCTTTTCTAAATGTAGGTCTTCCATATGATAAAGTTTTAAGATTACTAGAATTTGTATCAGCAAAATATATCCCACTAAGAATTGCTACTTGATTATTTAAATCTCTTAACTCGTGATTTAAATCTTGATTAGGGTTAACAGCTAATTTGTCATTAAGTACTTTTATTTTAGCAAGTACAGAATCAAGTTCAGTTGTTGTATTAGAAGATATACCAACATTAATAGAAACTTGATTTACATAATATAAGTCAGCTGGCATAGCAACTTTATAATCCGTCACTGTTAAAATTGTATTCTTCGTAACTAGTTGAGGACTTGCTCCTATATGCTCTAAAGCTTCACCTATCCACTCAACAGCATCATCAGTCCAATTATCATTAGTAGGTTTTAAATCTCTAAATACTTTTCTAATTATTGATTGAGAAGACTTATTTTTATAAATCATATTTAATTCTTTTTAAATGTTAAATAAGCTAAATCATCTTGCTTAAGTAAAGTTGTTAATTTTTCTTTATTACCTTTAACTCCTCTAGTGGGCACAAACTTATATACAGATTTGTTAGGTATTTTACATTTACCTTTATGCCAAGCATATCTATAAAAATCTTTATCTGTATAATATATATACCATTTAGTTCCCTCCTTAGTTTTATTGTCATATAATTTAACACCTTTTTTTAAAAGCTCTTTCTTATACGTATTAGACTCACCCCAATCTATAGTAGGTTTAGAGTTATTTCTTTCAACTCTTTTAATACTTATAGATGACAAGTTGTTACCTAAGTTAACTTTGTTTCCTTTTAATATATACTCAATAACTTTAATATTAAATTCAGAGCATATAGACCTAAACAACTGATTGTCAATCGGCTCACTTTTCTGAGCTTTATAGTCTTTATATATGTCATCTAATAAATAATTCATTATTGTTTTCCGCTAGATTGTGGTGGTATTTGACCTGGACTATCTTGTGCAGCATCATTTGTAGTGTCACTATTTGTCGTGACAAGCATTTTCATCTCTCCATTAAGTATTCCAGCAGTTAACATTTGAAGCATATCCATTGGTAAAGGGTATTCTGAGTTATCATCATAACACACTTCTCCCTCACAACTACTATATATATTTAATTTTTCAGGATCTTCAAAAATACCCCTTACATTAATCATACCATCTGCATCTGCGTTATACAAATAAAGATAATTTTCTAAAATATATACTTTCTTTTTATCATGAGTATATTTATCCCACGGTAAAAATTGAACCATGTGAGGTTCTACTATTTGATAACTTCTTAACCCCGTTATATCTCCTGCATATGTAATTGCGTCATTGAAATTTAGCCTCACAAATTTAGGTAGGGGCATTTTAGTTCTGAATACATCACAACTAGTTTTGAGATTGCAACATTTAGAAGCATCTATCTTTTCTAATTCTAAACACTTTAAGTCTTGTTCAACTCCATTAGAAACAAATCCGTGTTTAGCCATGTCTCTTCTAATCATCATAGCTCTATAATACTTTATAGTAAATTTAACTTGATCTAAAGAAATGTGGTCATTGTGATTTGACCTGCCTCCTCGATAAGTATTTAAAATATTGTATGCAATCTCATTTAATGTCATAATTTTTAAACGTTAGTTTGTAAATATCCTTCGTATCCTCGTAGTTTATTCCAAATATGTGCTTGTCCCGTACGTTTAGCTTCGTACCCCATCATTTTATGCCATTCATCATTACCACAAATAGAAGGAATAAATCTAACTTTAATCCCTCTGTACTCATTAACCATCTCTTTATGCAAGTGACCACAATGAACTTCCCTGTGAGTAGTTTGCGCAAACATTTCAGGTTGCTCTGTAGCCATAATTAATGGCATCTCTGCTTTTTTCTCTTTGTCTCCGTGTGTAAACATAATCATATTTGTTCCGTATTTATAATATTTTCTAGAGTCATAGTTATTATCTATTGTAACTCCTTCATCATTTATATAAAAAGCTCTTAAGAACTCTCCTGAATAAAACATTCTTTCATAGTCATGATTACCTTGTATAACAATCACATCTACAGGAGCTGTTTTGGCTAAAAAGTTTATTGCTCGTACCATTAAATTACAATACCCAATGAACGTTTCTTGCCATCCCGCGGAGTCGTGTTGAGATGTTCCTTTAGTAGTAGCTCTCGAATACCCTTCTGAATTCATACCGTCATTACCTATAGGTAAAAGAATTCTTTCTATCTTTAAGCCTGATGCTTTATTCATAAGATCTTTTATAGTATCCATATAAACATTTTCAGCTTGATCTAAAGTTTGACCATCTAGTTTGCCATAATGTATATCTGGTAAAGATATCTCATACACTATAGGGTCTTCTACCGCCTCATACTTTCTCTCAACTTTAGGACTATACTTTTTAAGAGCTTCTAGAATTTCTTCTTTAACTTCTTTCATTATATTATCCTCTCCTTTTGTAACTACAGAAAATCTATTATCTCCTTTAATTGTCTGCCAAAACTTTACAGACTTAACATCATCTTCTGCTATCCCGTTACTGTCTAAGAACTCTTTGAACTCATTGATTTCAGACTTACTTATATTATCTAAATCAAAGTCGTTTCCTTTTGCTTCTATCCTACCTTCTCTTAGTGCGTGCCCACATGCTTCAACACTGCAGTCTAAGCGTTCAGAAAGACGTTCAGCACCTTCTTTAAGGTAGCCAGGCCTGTCTTTCAAAAAGGCCTTGATTTCATCTTTTGTCATATATATATTTAGTTAGTTACTACTTTTTGGCTTTTTCAAGTGAGCGACCACCAAAGTATGCACCAATCACAGTTATCAATACTAATTGTAATAGGTCTGTCCATTTTGCTTCGACGACAAAGTTAATAACTCCTGCGTCAATAAAGATTAATAATACAGTACTTATCACTAAAAATATTAACACTAATGGTCTAACATTTTTACTCAACCAAGAATCAGACTTCATATCTGCTGACCATCTTGAAGAAATTTCCTTCTCCATGTTAGTCTCATAGTTAGCTATTAACTCTTTTATTTTTAATTCAGCGGCCAGTTTTTCTTCTTTTGAGGTGTGTAAGTTGTCTATAACTCCACCAACACTCTTCACTAATTCACCTGCTCCTGCTGAAAATATTTTTCCTAATATACTCATGTTATTTTATTTAATTGTTATTCACAAGGATCTGATTTATGCTGACATCGGCCTATTTCACTACACCAATAATAATCTGTTTCACACTCTTGTTCTTCTTTTAATGTTTCTTTATCACTAATAACTTTTTCTTCTCTTTGTACTTTTTCAGTTGCTTCATATCCATCGTTATATGTAACTATCTCTGAGTACTGCTCATCAAGAATAGTATCTTCTGTATACGCTTCTTCCTCTTTAATTACTTCTGGACTTAGTACTGGAGTTATGTTTGCTAGTTCTGGCTTCTTAAGTATTTCCGCTGCTAGTTTTTTCCTTTCTTTATTTTCAATTATTAATAGTTCTTGGTTTATTAAATACCCTTCTATCATAGACGTTACATCTACAGTACCACCCACAGTTTCAATACTTATATTTATATCAGTCCCAGCAGGAAATAGATAAGGCGCATCAAAACTTAAAGCTGGTTCATTTTGAGACTCAAACGTATTTGGTATTCTACCTTTATACACAATTTGTAGCGCTCCTTGTACTCCAGCTTTCAAACTCCAGTTACATATTTGCAACACATCTGTATGTAGCTTAATACTATTTATGTACAAGCTGTGTGCCCTAGGCACTGTATAATGAGAACTTAACATTTTTCCTTCTTCTGCTAGAATCTTAGCGTAAATATACTGAGTAGCTATTGGAACTCCTGAAGAAACAAAATCATTTATATCTATTATATTATATTGTCTAACACCGTCTAAAGCTGTAACATAAATATCTCCTTGATTTTTTAACAACCTTCCAGCTGTACATACTTTTATGTCATTTATTCTCCTATAATGATTAACTAATTTTATAGGAGTTTGCCCAGACAATCTAACTTTTTCTGTGCTAATACCATAAGAAGATGTAAGTCCTGTAATTCTAACTTCTATAGCTCCTTTGTCTCCATGCCTATCTTCAACTACTTCTTCTCTCTCATCATAATCTCCATAGCCTGTATCAAGAATACTGGAACTAGATATAAAATATATCCTAGTGTATACACTATCATTAGTTAAAACCCTAGGCACGCTAATAGGAAACGTATAGTCCCCATTACCATTAAGACCTAATCCACTACAAACATTTTCAGGGTCTGTACTAGTTGTTATCTCCGGATTATATCCAATCCTACAAAATTTAGTTTTATACACTGCCATATATTACATGCTTCTATGTTCGTAAATAGTTCTACCGTTCTTCTTTAGTGCTACTGTTAGCTTCTTTCTATTTGGACGATGAGTTACATAACTTACATGTATCCAATTAGGATTATTATCATCACCAAACTCCCATATAAGCTGATCAAAAATTAAATTGTCTTTTATATAATGATACATTTCAGCATTTGTTTTATATTTAAACGTATCATCTAAATCTAAAGCTTGACCTTTCATATGTTGAGAATTCTTAGATCCACCTATTGCTGTATTAACAGGTTCTCCTCTAAACATACTAGTAATTTTTATTGGACCTCCCACCCATTCTCTCAATGGTTCAAACAAGTGTTCAGCTATTTCATGCATGCACTTCAATTGCTCTGGCCCAGGTGTGTTATCTAAACCTCTTCTTAGAGCAGTATTACTGTGCATACCTTCTTTGTAACTTATATGTGGACTTATCTTTTTCATACCTCTATGAGAATATACCATACTCCACAATAGTATTTGCAGTTTGTGCGTGTACTTTAATATCTGCTGCAGTAGACCAAGGCAACCATGCCCACTCTCCACCTTGTATGATCAAATGATCACCAGTTGAAAAAGTTACATATAAGTAGTTACCAGCTGTAGTGTCGCAGTTTCTTAAATATACATATGTACCTGTAGAATATTCACCGTTAACTGCAAGTACTGTTGCTGCGCCCGCAGACGTGCCTGCAATATCTTTTCTTTGTACACCACCTTCAGTAACAGTTAAAGAGTTAGTTGTCTCTGAAGACAAACTATCTGTAGTTAAATCAGTAGATGTTAAAATTAATTTTGCTTTTAATGTTGCCATTTTTATTTATTTTTAATTGTTAATAATTATTTTTACTACGCTTCAAATATTGCATACTCTATTATAGGTGTTCCTGATGCTGCATCTACCCAAAGATAATCGTTTTCTCCATAAGGAAAGAACATCCATTCGTTTGGACCTAACACTGCAAATGCTGACCCAACAGAACCACTACTGTCTTCTTTTATTACTATTTTTTCTGCTGCGTCAGTACTTAAATTTTTAAGATAAACATATGCTTTCTTGTCTGTAGAGTCCAAAACACCTACTGGTATCTTAGAATCTGTTGTGCTTGTTGTGTATCTTCCTATTGCTTGCTCATCTCCAGTTGCTAGTAAGCTTGCTGTCTGATTGATACTTAAGGAATCTGTATGCCAGTCTGTGCTGGTTAACGTTAATCTTGCTGATAATTTTGCCATAATTTCTATTTTTATTATTTGTTATTAATTTTTACTTGTCTAGTCACACTTCCATCATCATATATATATAATATAATTTGATTCTTAATATCAACTACAGGCCTACCTAATAAATCTGTAGTCATTATTAAATTTTTATTTTCTGCTCGTTTAGGTAACGAAGTGATCCAATTACTTGAGCAATGTTCATATGTTAATTGACAGATATTGTCCCATTCATTAGCACAGCAATACTCATCTACTTCTATAGTCCAAGCGTAGCAGGCGTCATTTAACCAATAAGGTAAACCAGGACCAGTAATACAACCAGCATCATAGAGACAGCTAAGACTGTCAGACGTATTAGCAATTGGATTAAAGTTATAGGCTCCTTGGTCCATACAACCTTGAACCACAGATATACATGAATTATTTTCAGTATTAGCCAGCGAATCATAGTTAATAGCAGTACTGTCAGTACAACCATAAATGTAAGCGATACAACTAAAGTCTTCTGTATTAGCTGTTGGATTGTAATTAAGGGCACTTGGATCAGTGCAACCATAAGTAAAAGTAACGCAAGTATTATTATCGACATTGGCTAAGGGATTAAAATTAAACATTATACTATCAGTACATCCATATATAGGAAGCACACAACTAAAATCATCTGTATTACAGCTATCACAGAAGTTTAAGGCTATTGGATTTGTACACCCTAACAGTACTCCTATACATGTAGAGTTATCTGTATTTGCTAATGGGTCGTAATTAAATGCTGCTGTGTCCATACACCCATAAAGATAAGGTATGCATGAATTATTATCTGTGTTGGCCGTTGGGTCATAATTAAATTGAGACGCATCCATACATCCAAGTATAACTGGAAGACAAGAGGTATCCTCAACATTAGCTAAAACATTATAATTAAATGCTAAAGGGTCTGTGCATCCATAAACAACTCCAATACAACTACCATCATCAGTATTTGCTAGTGAGTCGTAATTAAATGCTAATTGGCTCATACAACCATATATTATAGCAATACAAGTATCTGGAACATTAGCGTTAGGATTGTAGTTAAATGCTAAAGGCTGCATACACCCTGTTACAATTGCTATACATGAGCCAGTAAGCTCTGTGTTAGCTAAAGGATTGTAGTTAAGCGCTAGCGGATTCATACATCCTAAAATAACTAAAGTACTACAAGATCCATTATCATAATCATAATTAGCGCTGTATTCTAAATAAACAGGATTTGTACACCCTGGATTGTAATAGCAACTAACATCATCTGTGTTTGCTAAACTATCATAGTTAATAGCTGTTGGGTATGTACATCCAAATATCTTTTCAATACATAAATTACCACAATAAGTTGATGTTTTATATTTAAACAAAGGCTGTATAAAAGGAGCTAATACTTCTATCATTATATCTCCTAAAGGATTTGTTAATTTAAATCCACAATGAGAAGCTGTTAAAGAAGCTTGTTGTGAAATGTAAAACTTAAACTCGACCTCCATTGGTGAGTTTAGATTTATTATAAAGTCTTGTGTATATAAAGCAGTATCTATAGTATAGTACCACGTATTAGTATCTTGTTTGACTTCTAAGTACGATGATTGCCATCCATCGCCTATCAGATCATTGAGTGTTAGTATATAATCACAATTAGGTATCAATGCCATTGTATTAGCTACTGGGTCATAGTTATACATACTATCGTCTACACATCCAAATACTTTTAAAGTATTACATGAACCGTCGTCTGTATCAGCTAAAGGGTTAAACTCTACATACATGTGATCCATGCAGCCCATGACGGGTGGGCAAGCATCAGATACAAAAAAGTGCATTGAATCATTACCAAAAGCAGGATCTGTACCAAACACAAGAGTGTCATTACATTGTTTAACATAATAAGATCCATCTAAACCGCCCCACATAGCCCCATTTAATCCATCACCATAACTATCATATATTGTAAATACTAAATTACCTTCTGGCAACATAACAGGTATTACCATAGACTGATAATTAACAGCACTATAATAAGGTCCATCAGAAGCAACTATAGTTCCAGTCGTATCTTTTATATCCCAAGATGTTTCTGACATATATTGATCTAAATAAATATGTACAGACGATGGAACTTGTCCAAATACAGTAAGTGGTAATAATAGTAATACTAGTAGTTTCTTCATTTTAAAAATCACTCATTAGTTGGTTATCAATTTCTTCTTGTACTTCTTCTTTTGTAGCTACCATCTTAAAACTTAAATCAGCTTGGAACCTAGCTACTTCAACTCCATCTTTAAATATTATAATAGTAGGTATAACTGCTATCTTATGTTTCTTTTGCAACTCCGTGTCTTTACTTACATCTATATATGCAGCTGTTTGAATATCTGTAAGGTCATATGCCCACTCTACTTTATTACTCTCGTTCCACCCTGCATTAAATACTGCTATAGACATCTGCCCATACGACGCATTACTAAGTAACATAAAAAATATTATTAACATATACATACCAAATATTTTCCAAGTTACATCAGGCTTTTCCATTATCTGTTATATAATTTATCCTCTATTCTTTCAAGAGTCTTTTTCATTTCGTCTACATCTGATTTTGTATCCATAATAGTCTGCCTAATCATTTTATCTTTCATATCAAACTCCATACGAGTAACTTCTGGGTCTGGTGGTACTGGCATTTCCATAGCCCTTGCTATATCAGCTTGCAGCATAAACCACATACTAACTAGTGTAAATATTAACGCTGCAATTCCTCCTAATGTTTTTATACTTAACTTTAAGGTTGTATCTTCGTTTAGTTCTTTGTCCATTATTTTTTACATTTTACAGGACACCATCCTAAACATACTTTACCAAACGTTATTGCCTTAACAGCCTTACATATAAATTTCTTCATTTTTTATTTTTAAAATATTATATAATTTACTCCTAGTTTAAAGTCATACCACTCTCTATTCCAATACTTATTATATTTACCCTCTACAAAGTATCCTAAATTTTTATTTACCTTTATACCATATATTAATCCTGCAGAATAATCATACCATTGATCCTCTGTTATGTAATTATGGTAAGAGAACTCACTGCCATCATTGTAGTGGTACGGCATTAAATTGCCCCATGCGTGCAACCATGTGTTTTTCTTATATTTATAATAATCAAACCCAAACACTAAAGAGTGTTGAATTATCTTTTTTAACTCGCCCCTTTTCTTTTCTGTATACTCTGCTAGAACTTGAGGTATAACTACTTCTTTCCATACTTCAGCACTATTAGCAACTATATTTCCACTAGGATCAGTATATTCATTCGCATATAAATCATAACTATATCCTTCTTCTATAGCTAAATGCGTATAATGTAAACTACCATTATCCAACAACCACTCTGCTAAAGGATCATATCCATAAGGCTCAGCAAGTCTATGTGCTGCGCCTATGCTAAAAGACAAGTCTGAGTTTTTCTTAACTCTATATCTTTCTGACAATTCAAAATATTCTATATCTGCAAATCCGTCTTTTAAATATTCTACTTTAGCAGCAAATTGATTAACACAATAAGGACCATCACATGCGTCGTCAGAGCTATATCTAATAAAATGATGTTGATCTATATAGTCAACTCCTTGTTGCCTAGCATAATCGATTTCAAATAAATATTCAAATCCTTGTACTTTACCAACTGTAGCTGCATCACTGTAGTTAGACTCAGTACCGTCATAAAAAGTATTAGCTTTATTTTCATATCCAAATCTAGCTATCTTTCGTATACCAAATGTAATAGAGTAATCATAAGGAGTGTTTATAACACCTTCTTCTAATTGCCCTGAAGTAATAGCAAATGTAGATCTAGGAGATAACGATGTTCCACCGTTAACTGCTCCATACACAGTAGAAAATTTTAATTGTTTTTTAAACTCAGATTTAAAATCAAAATCTATTTGAGCATTAACTGTAAAGCTAATTAAAAGGATTAATAAAATATTTAGAATTTTGTTCATTACCCTGATACTTTCACTGCTCCACTACTATTCCATAATTGACCAGCACTTCCTGGATCCCTGGTTGGTAATGAATCTCCCATTGTGTTTGGTAATAGAAGCTCAGCACTTATTACATATCTTCTTAACTCATCTATATCTTCTTGCATTTGTTGCATTTGATATAGCATGGCTGCTTCAGCAGGATAAGCTTCTAATGTAGTGTGATTTCCAGCGTCAAATTTAGCTTTCATTGCGGCTTTTATATCGCCTGATCTTGAATGTATTGCTTCTTGTTTTTTACTTGCTAATGCCATATTGTTTTTATATTAATGCTAAGGTTACTGTAGCTCCATATATGAGAATATTTGCTGCTCCAGGAGTACATTTAATTACTAAATCTTGAGTTGCTGATGAAGGTATGTTTGTTATTGCTTGGTTTGTGTTGAACGTAGCGTTTGTTGATGCGACCGCATTTGTAGAACCAGTTTGGTAGTTAAATGGTGAGATAACTGCGGCGTTAGAAGTATTAGCACTTGCGTGTACTTGAACGTATGTTACTTTGAATAGTGGTGGTATTTCCACAAATGCGTAGAAATCATCAGTAGTACCGTGCCCCCTAACTGCTAGCGTATTAGCTACAGCGTCATGAACATACGCCGGTCTTCCAGTATCAGGATTGTTCTTAAACTCATTAGGAAATACTTTTATTGTTAGTGATTGAGTTTTAATGTGGTTACCTTCTATTGAAGCTGCTCCAGCTGCAACTCTTTCAAAAGTACAGTCAGGCTCTTCTAAACTGATTGACCCAGTAGTTGTTACAACACCAGTTATATTTGTATTACCTTCTAATTCAATTGTAGTGGCAGCATCTAAAGTTAAAACAGTACCTTCTATATCAACAGTTGTCCCTGAAGTAATAGTTGATGCTCCTGTAACATCTATATCTAAGACACCTGCGTCTATATCAACTATAGACCCAGCATTTGCATCAGCATCTAAATGAAAAGCAACTCCTGCTAAATGTTCAGTAATTATACGGACGTCACTAGCAGATCCTTGAGACATTATTGTTGTTTGACCCCCAGAATCAAAGTACTGTGCTCCTACTGATGTAATGGCTGTTGCTCCCGCTACATCTACGTCTAGCCCTCCCGCAGTAGCATTTATATCTATTGCGTTAGTTCCTGTTCCTGCAGAGTTAATTGATAGTACTTGCGCTCCTCCTCCAACTACCGCTAAAGAAAGATCTTTACCAGATCCTGTAACGTGTATGTTAGAGTCATCTGTACCATCTATAGATATAGTAGTTCCATCTAACGATGCAGCTCCTAGTGCATTTAAATCTAAAATACCAGCATCGATTTTAACTTCTGAGCCAGCGTCAGCATTTGCAGCTATATGAAATGCAAGGCCTGCAGTGTGTTCAGTAATCATTCTTATATCACTTGCATTTCCCTGGGACATTATAATTGTTTGTCCGCTAGAGTCAAAAGTTTGAGCACCTACTGTTGTAATGACTGTTGCTCCTTCTACGTCTACATCTAACCCACCTGCAGTGGCGTTTATGTCTATTGCATTGGTTCCTGTACCAGCTGAAGTAAGTGATAACACTTGAGCACCACCACCAACTACACCTACAGTAAGGTCTTTACCAGACCCTGTGACATTTATATTAGAATCGTCTGTTCCGTCTATAGACACAGTAGCCGCATCTATTGTAGCAGTTCCTGTAACATCTATATCTAGAATACCAGCATCAATATCTACAATCGATCCTGCGTTTGCATTTGCATCTAAATGGAATGCTGTTCCCGCTAAATGCTCAGTGATTACTCTAACATCGCTTGCGCTCCCTTGAGCTAATATAGTAATTTGCCCGCTAGCGTCAATGGTAGATATTCCAGTTGTAGTAGTTATATGTGTAGCAGCATTAAGCGTGCTAGCTCCTGTTACATCTATGTCTAAAATACCAGCGTCAATTTGTACTTCTGAAGCTGCATTTGCGTTTGCGTCAAGGTGGAAAGCAACTCCTGCTGTGTGAGCGGTAGTTATTTTAATATCACTTGCTGCTCCTGCGGTATCAATAGTAATTGCACCTGAAGTATCTATATCTAAAGCTACAGCATCTAAATCTAAATTTCCAGATCCATCATAAGCTAATGCTTCTGTATCATCTCCAAATGTTGCTCCAGTAGCACCTGCAATTGTAACTGTAGAAGCTGCATCTATAGTAGTAGCACCATCTGAATCTATATCCAATATACCTGCATCTATATTTAATATTGAACCTGCAGTTCCATTACATTCAATTTTAATTGCCTCTCCTGCTGTATGTTCTGAGACGATATGAATATTACTAGCAGCTCCTTCACCTGCTATATACATACTACCATCACCAATACCAATTATATCTACATTACCATCTACTTGGAGGCCTCCCCATTTTTTTGCTGTTGTTCCTATACTACCTTCATTATCGGCTCTAGGGACTATATTTTTTGTTGCCATATTCTTTTATTTTTTATATTATTAAATTACTTCAGGCATTATATCACCATTTGAATCTATATCCCAGCACTCACTAATACTAGGAGATACTTCTGGCATAATGTCGCCACCCCCATCTAAATCCCAAGTATCACAAAAATCTGTAATAATATCTTGGGGTCGTAAGTTCTGCACTCCATCATCCTCAAAAAAGCAACATAAAGTAAATTGACTTAAGACTGGATAATTAGCTAAACGTATATTACTAATACCTAATATGTTTTGTAATATAGTCACTATTTATAGTATGCCATTATTGACCCATCCACTAAAGCTACAGCTTTAAAATCTCCGTAGTATGGAAGTCCTGTTATTAAATCTATATCTGTAGTTACAGTATTAGCTCCATTTTCCTCCCAATTTACAATAGATGCAGAAACATCTAAAGTTGTATTATCCGCTATAGCTATTATACAATAAAAGTGCCCATAGTGTTTAGCTGTATTGTTTATTACATTAGCCCCCTGCTGTCCATAAGGAGCCTTTAGTAGATCTTCTACCATATTTGTTGTGTCCCTATCTTTTATTAATGCCATATTTTCTTATTTATTAATTATCGATTACTATCTTACGAATACTCATTATTTGTTTTGCACTAATATCAAAAGGTAGCTTATCAGAATAAATAGTATAAAGTTGAATAGTAGCTTCTTCTTCTAATAGCTTTTCAACTTCTTTTAATTGTTCCTGTCTAGCTTGTTCAAGATCTTTATGCTCATCTTCTAATTTTTTAGCTGCAGCTTCGTTTCCGTCTTTATGTAACTTTTGAACTTCTTCAGCTACCTTTCTAAACTCATCTGTTGGTTTACTTGCTTCTTCAATGTGTTTTAATTCTTTCTGAATATTCTCTATGTTTTTAGCTACTACCATAGCGAATTTAACTCCACGCAATTCTGAACATTCGTTTAGACCTTGCATTAATTCTACTAACTGCCTGTTTGTTACTGTTTGTGTTGCCATCGTTTTAAATTTATTTAGTTTATATTAGTTTATGCGGGTGTTGCAAAATACGGAACCCACTTATCCGTGCCATTTATATTTATTCTTGCCCATCCATCATTTGCGTTTGTGTGATTAGGAAATGTTCCATGTAAACTAGAAACGCATGTAGACGCATCTGTTGCTGATGATCCAGTAAATATGATGAATGGTTCATCATTGTCATTTTGATCTAACTCTAAACAAGCGGCTCCAGTTGTATCGTTTTGTATGTCAACTACAGCATTGTTATTAGCTCCTGTACTACCAAAGGTAAAGTGTTTATTAGATCCGTGAATTTTCATAACTTGAGCAATAGTACCTCCATCAGTTACAGAAAGATTAATATCTCCATCTCCTGATCCTGAATTACCTGCTAATAAATTAATAGCTCCTCCTGCAGCAGTGCCGTTTGCAGCACCTCCAGATAATGTTATAGCTCCTCCAGCTGTATTACTAGCTGTACCAGCAGAGCCAGTTATTTTAAATTCATTACCAGCTCCTGTACTAGGAGACATAACGTTTATTTCTCTTGTGTCACCAGATGTAAAAGATATATTATCTCCTACAGTTAATGCTGCAGTATTAGTAGTATCATATGTTGCAGTAGGACCACTGTGTCCTATAAAAACTCTACCAGTAGTATCAATGTTTATACCTTCCGATGAGCCATCACCACTAAGCCATCCTATTCCTAAGTCTAAATTATGACCATTTAAACTAACTTCATTATTAAAAACTACTGATGATGTAAATGTAACGTCATTTAAATCCACATTTAAAGTATGTGGAGAAGTAGTAAGATCCCAAGCTAATCCCGCACCTGCTGGTATTAAAGTAGAGAGTGATGCATACTCTGCATTTAAGCCGTCAGTTTTTAAAACTTGATTAGCTGTTCCTACTCCAGATAGAGTTAATGCATTTATAGCAGATTGTTGATTTAAAGCTCCTGTACCTCCGTTTTCTATAGATAGTACGCTTACTCCTCCGTCAGATGCTAAATCTATAGTTTGTAAAAATTTAGATTTCTCATTGTTGCAACTATTTAAATCTAATTCTGCTGGATAAAAGTTTGCCATGATAGTTCCACTAGAAGTATTAAAAGCTAAAAGATTTGTATTAGATTTAATACTTTTTAATTTAATTCTATTCCCTGTAGTAGATTCTATCAATCCAACTCCAATACCACTATTAGTTACAGTTGTAGCTAAATCAGATGCTTTAAATTTTGCTTCTCTATTACTTGTAATATCTGCTATATACACATACCAAGCTCCAGCATTAATCTGTTCTATTACTGCGTTTTGTAAATTTTTTATTTTTGTATTTGCCATAGTTTTATTTTTTAAAAGTCAAAATTCTGTATGTCATCTACTCCGTCTACCCCTCTTATAGGAGAAGATGATTCGTTTGGATCTGGTAGATAATCAACATCTTCGTCTGTTTTAGCCTTGCTTGCGCAGTCTGGGCAGATCTTTGTTAAATAAGTGGTCCAAGTTAGTAAAATTTTAGGAGATAAGCAAGACCCGCGGAACCCTAATCCGAATCTTTTTATTAAGTATCTTATTAACAATACCCTCCACACATCTATAGTATTGTAAGTGAAACTGTTCATATCTAGTACTCCTCCTAGCATTTTATCATAAACAGTAGTAGCAAGATTACCTACACATCCTACAATATCTTCAAGATCGTCAAGACATTCAGGGCAGTCTGGTTCTGCTGAAGCCGTTCCCGCACATCTAAATACACCATTACAGTATGTTAAATGCTGCGTTCCTGTACATTCGTGTCCTACAAATTGAGCAGTTGTAGAATGAAACTCTCCATTTATATAAGACTCACTTGATATTGGAGTTCCTCCCCCATCTAGTACAGTTATATTTTGAAGGTCTGTAGCTGTAAGTGTAGGGTCTGCTAAGTACGCAACTGTTGGTATACCCCCTACATTTTGATTATATAATTCAAATGCAAAAGCTGCTGGTCCCGTAACATTTTTACCATCAAATTGTAAAGTATGTTTTCCTGGGAGTAAAGCTATAGGAAATAAATTCCAAAATGTATTATTAGATGTTTGATTAAGTAAATGTATATACACCTGCCCGTCTACACTAAATCTAACTTCATCGTCTCCAGCTAAAGCTAGTATAAAATTAGTAGCAACTGGTATATCTATAGTACATATTGTAATACCAGGTCTAGAATTAACAGGCTGATGAGCTGTAGTAGTAGAAGTATATTGATTAAACCATTGAGGCCATATACCTATATCTTTTAATCTATTATTATATACTGGGAAGTTCATAGTCCAAGATGGATCTGTTGCTAAGATACCTGCTCCAACGTCTATAACTTCAGCTTCTCCTGGTAGAGTAGGTAGTTGCGATGTGAATGGTAATAAATTTACATCTTGACCTACAGGAACTGGTGATGTATAAGTACCTCCAGTCCATACTCCAAATATTTTAGCGCCAACTTGCCCCCAAGTTAAAGTGTTTGCGCAGCAAGGCATGTTTTGAGCTACAGTAACTGCTGTCCAATTATTCTTCCATACTCCAGATATATTTAAACAATCTACAGGATTATTAACACCTCCTATAACTGTACCTGCATTAGCATCAAAACATTTACCATATAACGGTGCAGCTTCATTTTCAAATCCTATACATGTATTGAAGTTTGGATTAACTATTAAATTTCCAGTCCATACTCCTGCAGCGTTAGTACAATCTATGTAATTATTATTACCTGCAACACTACAAGTACCAGTATTTAAGTCTTCTGTGTATTGATTTTCATCTAACTCATAACCTGGAGGACACCCACAATCACAGTTTTCCGCTCCAAATATATCGATAAGATTTAACATTCCATTATCTAAAACGGCTGCTGCACAATTATCACAATTTTCTATTGGAGCTATAAGTGGAGAACCACTTGTCCCTCCATATGATGATGCAGGTGCATCTATTACATTATTAGTAACTCTAACAACATACATAGCTTCTAGTGCCGCCGCTCCAAGTGGAGCAGTAACAGATAAATTTGTTAGAGTAAATTCTACTGGTGCTCCCATTTGAGCTTGTGTTGGTGTATAATAGAAATAACCTTGAGAATTTAAACCGCCATCTATTTCAGGACATATTTCAGTACCTGCACTAGTTTCTGTTAATTGAAAACACCATCCGCTATTATTTGCGCTACATGATGGAGTTCCACATTCGTGTCCTCCTTGCCCTCCTCCTGCTGTAAAATCAAATTTTACTTGATGGTCTGCACAACAATCTAAATTACAAGATCCTGTTCCTGGCACATCACAACAAACATCTCCGTAATAAGGAGAAAATAAATTACTATCATATGATAAAGAAGATGCTCCTGGATCTTCTATAAATACTTCAATTGCCCAGTTCATACCTGGCCACCAAAAATCTTCTTGAACTTCAAATGTAAATGTTCCATTAGTACCCCCCATAATAGATACTCCTGTGTGTCCTGTTGTAGTAACATTTAAATTAGATATACTTTCTAACTCTACTTTTGTACCTCCATTCCATATAGCTACTGAATGATCTGCAAATATATCTACAAAATCTGCATAACAATTATCCTCTGTACAATCTACACAAAAGTTAACACATGTAGCTGGTCCTCCAGGATTACAATCTTCTATCATATCATCAAACATAGGATTAAAGCAAGGACTAGCATCATGAACCCATATTCTATATATACCAGAATCTAAATTATCAAAGCCATAATATGTAATATTAGTATTAGCATCTACTATAGAAGTCCAAGTTCCTGGTGTTGTTGTGCTAGCATTATAATTAGTTATATTAAATATTGTAGGCCCACTGTCAGTAGCATTAGGATCAGTATTGACCCAATGTAGACCATCGTCAATACTGTAATATAAATCTCCTACTCCTCCACTTGCAGTAATAGTTATAGACCCACATCCACAATCATTACAATAAGGATGAGTATATTGTATGTCCTCAATAAGTACTGGGTTGTTTGCTATAGTCCAAGTACCTGTAACAGTTTCACCACAAAAGTCTGTAACAGTAACTTCATAATCCCCAGGGCATAACGCTCTTATATCTTCAATAGTGGCTCCAGGCCACGTAGCAGTATTAGTTGTACTAGTATGAGCCCCTGAAGTAGTTATCCATGAATATGTAAATGGTCCAACTCCATCATGTACAGTCAAATCAATTTCTCCACTACACTCGTCGCAACAGTTAGAATCGACAACTACAGCGCTTAAAGTCATAGGAACATATGGACTTAAAGGTATTTGATCTGCTACTGTAGGACCTTGACAACTATTAACTACACTGACTAAATATATATAAATATCTAATCCTCCAGTTAAGCTTAGGTTATTTCCACTAACAGTTTCTGTCCAAGTGTTGTCTACTAAGAGGCCTACTAAATCTGTAGAATTAAAAGATACTGTCCCTCCAGAATTTTGTATTTGAACAAATGTAGCATTATCTGTACTAAACCACAACTCAAACGGAAAGTCTCCTACAGTATTTGAAACTTCAAAAGTCCCATCATCTCCAGTCACACAAGTAGGTCCAGTTGTTTTTGGAATAGCAGTATCTTCAATAGCATTAGCTAAAATAATCTGCGTTATTGTTTCTGAGCATCCATTTTGATCAGTTACTGTCACAGTGTAAGTTCCTCCTATTAAATTAGAATCTCCTGTTGGTGTGTCTGGTGTGTAAGCCGCTCCGTCTTTAGTCCATACAAATGTATATCCCGGAGTCCCTCCAGTTGGCGTTACCTCAATTGTTCCGTCGTTTGTTGAAGCGCATGAGACGTCTGAGTATGTATAATTTACTACTATAGAATTTCCACCTCCGAGTACAAATGTCATGTCATGAGTACATCCTGTAGCGGTTACAGTTATTGTAATAGTATATTGTGTAGCGGATGTAACTCCCGATACTTCATATTCTCCATTTGCTGGACTACCAAGTATAACCCAAGTTCCTACTGACGCTCCACTGTTAAAATCAATTAGATTTGTAATAGTATAATCATTAGCATTTATAAGATTTCCACTACTATCTTCTGCAATAATTGTAAATTGGGTTGGCCCAGGAGTACAAGGAGCAACGTAATTGTTTAGTATAGCTGTAGGAGAGTTTCCTTCAGTTAAAACAACACCTAACTCTTCAGCTGTACATCCATTTGAGTCTGTAACTTGAATGTCCCAAGATCCAGCACCTAATCCTGTTATAGTTGCAGTTGAAGAAAGAATCCAAGTACTAGTACCATTTAATTTATATGCATACGTATAAGTCCCACTACCTGCATTTGGAACTAATTGTATTGTTCCAGTTCCGCCACCACAAACAGCGCTTGTTGCAATATAACTTAAGCCTACAGTAGGTACTATTCCTATAGTAAAACTACCTGATACATCACAGCTATCAGGATCTACTAGAGTATAAGTATAAGTACCAGCACCTAAACCATTATTAGAAACATTTATTGTAGTAGTAGTAGATGTTAATGGTGTATTAGTAAAACTTAAACTAGGACCAGTAACACTAAACAAATAAGTTACATTAGGAGTAACATCCCAAGACATAGAAAATGATCCGTCAGAACCAGCACATGTTTCATCTGTAATTGTAGGGGCGAAAAGCAAACTATGTGTGGCCCCTGCAACACTTAGAGTGTACGTACCTGCATTGTCAGTACAACCAGTTGCATCTGAAACATTGATTATATATTGCCCTGCAAAAAGAGGACTAGCAGTTTGTACAGCAGATGCACTTCCTGCATTACCAGAAACAATTGCAACACCTCCACTAGTAATTGTCCAACTATAAGGTGCAGTACCTGTAGGATTATTAGGGTCATCACAAGTAAATTGTATCTGCCCATTTGTATTACACGTAGGACTAATTATTTGAACTAAATTTATTGTAGGAGCTACACCTTGATTAGTTACAGTAAACATTTCTGAATAGCTACATCCTGTTGACCTATCAATCACCATTAACATATGGTTCCCAGGACAGACAAGCGAAGCTTTACCGCAAGAACCAGTAATAGGAATACTGGTTCCTCCAGCATCAGTCCAAAGTCCAGTTCCTGTATGATTACTATAAGGTCCAGCTGAAAATATAGGTGTAACTGTTTGCCCAGTAAAAAGCCATAGAATATCAGCATTTTCCATATTCACTGTAGTAAGATCTGTATTTATCTGCACAGATCCAGCACAAGAAGTATTACATCCCCCATAATTTGTTACAGCTACACTTAAATTAATAGGTCCATCTGGACAACTTGCAAAGCTATTATAATAAAGAGTACTCCCATTAAAGTTACGCTGTGGACCTGTGGAGTAAGAATTCCAAGGAGTATAGTCTATCCTATCAAACCTAACAATCATTGGAGTATAAAAAGGATTAGTACCATTATAACTACCTAATGAAGTTGATTCAATCTCCTCAGAAACACTAGAATTAAAAGCTACATTACCACTTATAGGATCTCCGTCAAAAACTCCTGCAAATACAGGATGATGAGTACAAGTTGTAGCTGTTGATCCTGGAACTATCTCTTGATCTTCTATTCCAAATCGTGCATTTGCAGTTGCACCACTGCCCGTCCAATTAGGAGACTTAGTGCCATACCCTTGACCATTAGCAAAATTAGATCCTGGCCCACCAGATAAATTAAACGCGCTGTAAGCGGAAGTACTATTAAACCCAGAATTGTTTTGATCCCCTGCTTTAGCTAAACTAATTAATCCATATTCAGGCTGGAAAGTAACCGCAGCTCCAACATATCCATTGTCTAATAGAGGTGTTGCTCCTTGGAGCAGTCTGTCAGAAGACGTTGCACCTTCTAATAATCCACCGGAAATTTTATTAGTACCCATATTTCCAATAGGAGATATGTGATCCATCATAATCGCTGAAGTTCCTTGATTAAATGTATTGAAATACCAAGTGGCTGTACCACCTGTCGGGTGCCAATGAGTATCTCCTATGTGTTGTACTGCACCGGAAATTTTATTTCTTATTATAATATCCCAACCACTGTTTCCTGTAGTGTCTGAATTCTGTCCAACATCATTAAGTATATCGTAACCTGCACCCTGAAAATACTGAGAGTAAATCTGCTCATGTACAGTATTGTAACTAGAGTTATCAAAACCCATTTCTGTATCCGTCATCGTATTCCCCTTAGTATTTAGTTGGGTTATATGCGATGCTAAATAATGATTAGGAATATGATGCTGTCCTCCTTGTATAGGTTCTTTAGATATAAATACACATTTTCTTTTATCAGCGGCTGAAAAATTATTAAACCTAGGATCTGTAGCGTTTATTTGAGACCAAAGATTGTCAGCAAAAATTATTGCTTTAGCAGTATCAAACATATCACCAGCAGTAAAAAAGTCAAGAGTTTCCCCAGTAAGGGAATCTTGAAAATCAATAGTTAAGTCGCTACTATTAAGAGTACTTGCAGTTGGATCTGAAGTAGAAAATAAAGGCACAAAAGGAATAATGTAATCTAGATTATGTTCTTTATTTGAGTTCCAATTATATGCGGTAGTACCGTTTACATAATTATTAGCAGGATCACCACACGAATTTATAAATTGAAAAAAGGTACTACCATTTCTAGCTTCACGAAATCTATACGTTCCCCTTAACCGTATTGTTGATGAGTTTGCAAAAGAGGATATGTTAGACCTTCCTAGCATACCAGCAGGAGTATCCTCTGGATACAACACACAAATCATATGCTGCTTTGCTCCATTGCTGGCGTTAGTGTTGCTACCCCATGAACCATATCCGTTTGGTTCATTAGGAGTTAGTACAGTTCCACCTGCAGATTTTGCTGTACCTTGAAGGTACTCACAGTAATTGTCTGATGCTCCAGCCACTCCCCATGTTGTTCTAGTTACAGTTCCTGTACCTCCTTGAAGTACAGCAGAGTTGGAATGTAAAGGACCCATTAAAAATCTTAACCCTCTTTTATCACCACCCGAATCTACCCAATTACTAATGTCTAAGTGATCATACCCGCCTGTATCATTCAGGCCTATCATGTTTATCCATTCTCCGTAAGCCATTAGCAGTTACAATTACATTCGTTAGTACTGCACATACTTTTAGCTTTTAAATATTTTTTATATGCTTTTTTAAATTGATCTGGTGTCTGTAAACAATCTGTTGTGTTTACTTTAGCTCCTTGTATTAATAAATATATTTTACTTATTACATCAAGAGCTTTAGAACATTCTTCGTCACAACTACAATCTATTAACTCAGTTAATTTACTTGCAATACAACAATCTATGTCACAATGTCCTACAACACCCGCAGTAAATGTTGTCCCTGGATCTACTGGATCTTGAATAACTATCATAAAAACTCCATTCAAAGATTCTTCTGTTGCAGTAGAAATATTAAGAAAAGTTAATTCTGTTGCTCCTGAGCCATTTAAAGCTACAGGACTATTTAATACATATCCATTTATAGTTAATCCTGTTGCAGGATCTACATTCCCATTATAAGGTTGGGTCGGATCTAAGAGTTCATATATTTGTGATGGACTCTCAAAATCGTTATGGAATAGTGTATACGTAGCGCCTGAAGGAGCCCCCGAAACTTGCAAGGTTTTACAATCAGCACTTAGTGAAAAAGATACAGGCATTTAATTTAAGTTTTAAAGTTAAAAAAAGGAAGGGGGTATTAACCCCCGACCTCTTATTGATCATTCTCTATGCAGAGAATAATATTGTTTTATCTGTTACTGCAGCTTGATCCATGAACATGTTATCTAACACAGTATCTCCTGCAGCCATTTCTGTAGAACTATCACCAATATATATTCTTATAGTATTCAATTCACCTGCAGGAGCAATTCCTGTTGAGTTAGGGTGGTTGTGTCTGTAAGTAACATCCATTACATGATATTTCCATGTTTTTGTTGCAAATGTCTCAGCAGTCTTTGGAAGGTATAATCTATTTAAATGACCATATCTACCTTGAGTTTTTTTCTCATCTGATAAAGCTTGAGCATAATTTCCAACTCCTACAATAGGAGCATGAACTTTAAAGATGTTAGCAACTGTACCAGCACTAACAGTAATAGCAGTATCACTATCATCAATTACTTGAAATGATGTTCCAAACTCTTTAGCAGTAATCGTAAAGTCAGAAGTATTAGCTAAAGCTGCAGAAACTGCTGCTGCTTTATCTGCATTTACTGCATCTACTAAACCTTGACATATTTCTGCTGCAGTTGCTGAAGCATCTGATACATACTCATAATTTCTAATTTCTCCAGTTCTATCTGATAACTCTTTAGCATTAGTAGGATTAGCATATTCAGAATAATCGTTGATAGATCCAATATACTTTACTATTACTTTAATAGCAAACCTAGTGTTGTTATTAGTATTACTGATAGTCTCAGTTGTAGTGTTTCCAGCTTTTACAGCCGTAACGTGCTCTTTCCAATCTACTCTTACAATATCTCTTGTATTAATGATTGGAGACGATAAAGGATTACCTGTTGTTCTCCCTTGAACGAATTGTACTCTTGATTTAACCCATTGTTCTGTACCCCCTGTTGGCTTGTCTACATATAAATCTGCAGCAGCTCCGTCAGTGTTATTTGTACCTTCACCTAAAATACCTACAATACCAGATCCAATCGCGCTCATCGCTTGATTGTTTGATACTACCGCATTTGAGATGAACACTTGAGATAAATTACTTCCATTTCTTGACATAATTTTTGTTTTTAATTATTAATAATAAATTGATCTTATTCAGATCTTAATTCCTCCATCCTATTTGTTTGATACCTTGGGTCTGCTAACCCCTCAAGAATGCTAGCTACAGACATATCAACAATTTCTTGGTGAGTATGTTCAGCTAGTTCACAAGTTATAACAGATCCTGTAGTACTACTAATAGCACGAGGTTTTCTTAAATACGTAAGTTTTACCTTAGGCACAAAAAAAGTTTCATCAGTATATATATCTAAATTGCTCCCATTTATAGTCGAGAGCGGACTTGTATGTTTTGTTTTGTTAAAAGGATCATCTAATAATGTGTAGATATCATCTAACTGTGAAAATCTATTTACAGACGATGTTGTATATTTAACATCATCGCAAGACCTACTAAGTACTTCTGGTTGAGAATCTATACGAGGAACTCCATCAGAACGTACACCATCTCTATCACTTACAGCTGAATTAGTATTACATCTCCATCTTTCAACTACAATAAAGCAATCAGGATTAGTAAAAATGGTTGCTGTACCATCATCTCTAAATGTCCAATAAGGAGGTAAAACTATACCTACTACTGGATTACCTGATGGTGGTGACCAAGCTGGTACACTACCTGTCGGATCAAGATTTATAAATGTAGTAACACCAGAATTATTTAAATATTGATTATCTGTGTATACAGAATTATCAGTACAACCTCCTGTTATACCTCCCATAGCCTGATTGTAAACATCTATTTGCTGTGGAACTCCATTTTCATCATATACTTCAATCAGTATCTTGTTTACCCAATAGGTGTCATTAGGGTTATAACCAACCATCGAATAATTATCCCATGAAAACTCGTAAAGATCAACCATAGCCCACTGTAGTGGTTGCATGGCAGGTATAATACAATCCATTTTTTGACAATTATTATGATACACTAAACTTCTTTGATTCAGCAAAAACATATATTTATTATCCTCAGGCAATACTATTGAATCTATAAATACATTATGGTCTACTTGACCTTTATATGTAGTAGTAATAGATTCTTCAGTTATTAATCTTCTTAGATCATCTATTCTTTTTTGAGATTGTTCAAATCCTTTAGAATATTTATTTCCAAATTGATTATACCTGCCTTTAACAAATTTATCTTGAGCTTTGTTAAGTTCAAAATCAATTTCTTGAGGTAATAAAACGTCAACCTGGTGGGATGCAATTTTTTGCACCCCTTGGTTGACAGCTATATGCATTTCTGGTACGGTCATTAAATAATTACTTCTTTAAGTTTCGCTCTTAGCGTTGTTAATGTTCCAGAATTCTTTTTATCTTTCATATACACAATAGTATCTTCTGTTGTTTCTCCAAGAACCTCGTCTATATGGATAACTTGATTTCCAATTTTTCTTAAAACTCCAGCTGAAACCATTTCTTCAATTTCTGCTTTTAGTTCTAAATTCTTATCTCTAGCAATTCTAATGAACTTTGCTGGCTCATTGTTTTTAATTTCATATAGAATTGTTTCCTTTTGATCGATATTTAGAGTTTCAGGCTTAGCTTTTGACATCATACGTAACATTCTGTCCATTGTAGCGGGATCGCTAGATGCTTTAATATATTCTTTATCTGCGTCTTTTCTTAATCTCACTTGTTTAGCTTTTGCCATTTCGTCGCTTTTATTATCATGGATATAAAACTTATGTGTGCTTAACATATCATTTTTACTGCCTGCACATTTAGGATGTTTTAAAGCAAACCTATATTGTAAATAGTGTTCTGCATTAAGTGGCATCTCATTTTCATCTAGTCCTACTTCCAATTCAACTCCTCCAAACGGAACCTTAATACTTAGTTCTGTCCAAAATCGTCTTTCATGATGTGGCCAGTCCTGATGGTCTGGGTTAACATCTAAAAGCCCTTTCATTAATTTTTTAGCTTCCTCTCCTTCTATACCTTTTAAAGGTTGTCTTCCTACAAAACAACTACTTAATCTTACTTGTGCTGCAACTCGTACAGCTTCTGGTAAATGATCAAGCGTGTTTTCTTTTCTTCTTATCCAAATTTTTCTCATAGTGTGGTACTTTTATAGTTTAAATTAGTCGGATGTAAAGTATAACTCTCCTAATTTTGTATTCTAGATATTTAAAATAGAGGGGGAATTTCACCCCCCACTACTTTAAAACTAAATATATAGACTACGATGTAACACAGTGCTAGCTTCCTAGCATTGCTTCTTTATGATTTTACACATGTAATATCTAATGATGTATCGAATCGTCTTAGTACAATACCTGCTGTTTTAAGCATGTGTACACTAGCACCATCAATATCAGAAGCTCTAGCATTACCTTGGTCGAAACCTCTAGGCACTACAGAACCACCAACAGCCCAACGCATCATTTCACGACCTTTTTTATTGATCATTTGTACGTTAGCTTGTCCGTCATAATTAGATTGATCTACAAAAACCATACGGTAAGACTCCATAGAGTAACCAGTTACTGGATGCTTTTTAGCTGCATCAGCAACAGGACCATGATCAAACATAGGATGCTTAACTACATTTACTGAATGCCCATCAATATGGTCATATCTAGTAAAGTAACCAGTCATTCCTAATGATCTACCTGATCCAGTAATGAATTTACTATCAGCATTAATAGTCCAAGGTGTACCAGCACCAGTAGTGAAACCACCTGTATAACCTTTCATAGCGTTATCAAATTCTCTCATACCACCTGTACCTGTAAACAATGTAACTTGCTTGTCATTACCATCTGTCATTCCATAGAATAAATCACCGATTATATTCTTAAGTTTTGTCTCTGTCATAGTAGAGTACGTGTCCTTATTAACAACTTGTTGTAAAAGACCCGGACCTGTAATTACAGGTTGAGCATTTTCATCAAGCATGGTAGTTATACCATTAGCGTCATAAGTTTTTTCACCATACCAATACATCAACTCACATTCTTCTTTAAATTTAAGCATGTGTGTATACTCTTCATAATCCATCCAAAGCTTAGTAGTCTTACCACCTTTAACAGGTAATGAGAATTCAGCTACATAATCTTTAGCATTTCCTGCGAAATGATAAGATTTTCTAACTGTACCAATCTTTGCGCGAACCATACCTGGAGCAGACCAATTAGAAGCGTTACCTCTAGAAAAGTCTAATCCAACGTTAGCATACATTTGTGCCCAATTTGCTCCTGACTCAAAATCACCAGCTGATAAACCAGTAGATCCTGGCTCAACTAACTGCATTGAGTAATCATATCCAACACCACCAGCTGCAGCAGTAGGTTCAGACATAATTCTTGCCTGTGTTCCGTTTGCTGAGATTAGAGTGTATGGAAAAATAAACCACTTATCCGGAAATGTTAAGGTAAAAGGAGCGCCACTTGCTCCGTCACCTGAAGAAGCTGCTGCTACCAATGGACGTACGTTAACTTCATGAGTTTTTACGCGGTATTCATATTCCCATCTATCGATGGATTTAGTGTTACCAACACCCTCAGTTAGCATAGTCAATGGAAACTTTCTATCTTCTCTTCCAGCTAAGTGCGTAATAATTGGAGATAACTCAGTTGGTCTCTCCAATAACGCATTTGCCAAACTGTTTGAGTCTGTCATTTGCGCGTCATTGTAATACGTCCTTAATACTTGCATTTTTTAATTCAATTTTTATGGGACCCTATCTCCCAATTCCGGGTACTACTAAGACCAGTTGCCTAAGTCTAATTCTAAATCATCAACGTCAAAATTGCCTGATGAAGCCCTTACGCCTTTACCTGCAGTTTTTATTTTATCTTTATTTGTCTTTAATCTAGATCTTAAGCTTTTAGCGGCTTGAGTCTTAGCTTTCTTTTGTACAATAGATGTTAAATCAAAACCTTTGAATAACAAATAGTCTATTGCTAATTTCGTTTCTACGTCTGCGTCTGCATACATACTATCTCTTTTAGTTTCTCCTTGCGGATTAATAGGTTTAGATAAGAAATCAAAAAAATCTGATTTGTCTCTTTCCTGTATTGAGATACCTTTAAATTCTTTATTTTCAGATATCGTGCCTTTTACTCCATCCCAAAATTCTTTTTGGTTTTTTTCTGATTCACGATTTTCAACAGCTTGCTCCTCTAGTTGTTTTGTCTTAACATCTTTTTGATATTTAACTAAAGCAACTTTAGCTTTTTGTGCTTTCTCAAATAATTTATCTGAGTCTGCATAGTCTGATATTAGATCAGTTATAAATTCTTGTTCATGCCCTTTTATCTTTAAGTATTCTGCCATTACAGCTTGTTGAGAAGTTACATCATTAATATCTACTTTAAAATCTGCTAGATCTTTAATAGCGTTATTGCCCATTAAAAATTGTCTAGAATCTCCTCCGTTCATAACATATTCTAAATGCTCTTTTACGTCTGGGTGAGTTTGAAACAATTTATCTAATTGGCTTTCTGCTACTTTAGTTGCCAACTCTTTAGTCATATTAGTTAAGCCTTCTGGAGTATCATCATACTCATTCTCTAACTCAAACCCAAAAGTTGTAGCTATCTCAGATACTAATGTATCCTCTACAGTTTCTATTTCAGGTTCTACGTCTTTCTTTTTCTTTTCTAAAACAACTTCTTCCTTTACTTCTTCAACTTCTTCTACTTTTTCTGTTAGCTCTAGAATGTCTTCATCTAATGTTACATCTTCGAGTTTAGCTTCTGTTACTTCTTCTTGGGCGGACTCTTCAACCGCCTCTGGGATACCATCACCTATTACATCTTCAAAGGTAATGTCCTCTAGTTTAATTTTATTATCTGTGTTATCCATAGTTTAGTTATATTTAATTTACAAATTTAGTTAAAATTTAGTTAATATTAAAGTGTTTTTTTACTTTTACTCTAGTCTTTATTATATACCACTTTTTATTTATTGTTTTTTACTGAATCTAGCTTCGTCTCAACATTTTTAATAGCTCTATCTAAAATTAATTTCTGCTGCTCATTTAATTTTGTTGCCTTATCATCCCTCTCTTTGATTAATTCATTATATTTTTTTTCTACCGCTTTAGCATATGCATCAGTACCAGTACCATAATCCTTTATCATATTATATAAATGAGTCTTGTCACTAGCTTTGTGTTCTTCTATTTCTTTTCTATATCCTCCCTTTAACATTTCTATTCCTAAAATCTTATACTTTTCTCTATCTTCATCTGAATCGCCAAGAAATCCTTCACCTCCATATTCATATGTGTTTAGTATGTCTTCTTTATCTAATCCGTCGTATTGCCCAGTTTCTTTATTATAGTACTTTACATAATCTCCTCCTCCATATTTAAGAAATAATTTAGATTGATCTACTAATTGTTTGTGGTATTCAGTATCCATATTTTCTACATCATAAAATCTTCTTATACCCGGAGTAGTTATATTTTTAAGTAAATTTCCAGTCAACTGCACAGGACCATAGGCAGACGATCCTGATTTTTTTGCTTTAGTTCTAATAAAAGAGTTATACCCTTCTTCATCTATTGATCCTCTATGTTCATGAGATTCAACTGCATTATATAATAAATCAAAATCTACATCACTAATATCAGTATCACTAACGTTATAGCTACCTCTTGTGAATTTATAATCTGGATCAACCACCCCACTTTCTGTGTCTCCTTGTTTTTTAGGAAATCCTTCTTGCATGTTTGAATAAGCCTTAGTGCTAATTGTACTATCCTTTTTAGAATTAGAAGTTCCTGATTTTTTCTTATGATTTATATTATGATATAATCCTCCTGCATGATATTCTTTCATAGATCTCCCTTCAACCATAGAAGGTATTAAAGTATCTAACTGACTTTTTATTTCTTCTCTTTTAATTGGCACACCCCCATATGTTAGCATAGGTGTTTCTTCTACTTCACTAGAAGTATCTACTATAAACTTTTCTTCTCCTGGAAATAATATTCCTTGATAATTTCCATCTGCAGTAACTTTAACAGGGTGATCTTGTCTACCTTCTAGCGAGTGGGCTTCTAAAGTATCAAAATTTAATTTAGCAGATGACCCATAAGGCGCACCTTCTAATCCTTTTTGTATTTCTTTTTTTGAATTTGCTTCTGTGTGATTGTCTGCACTAGAAGTGTGACTTTTAAATAAGTCTATGTAGCTCCCAGTGTATCCAGAAGATTTAGCTTGTTTTAATAATTCTAGTCTAGTTTTATTATTCACCTGTATTATTAGAGTTTCTGTCTGCACTAGCTTTTCTTTCTTCTGATTTTATTTTCATAACATCTATAGATTCATCAGCTCTATTAGACCTTACATCTTCTTTTTGGCCTTTATCTTTTATAAATACGTCTTGCTTTCTAATTTCTAACTCTTTCTCTTTAACTTGTATTTCTCTATCCTTAATTGCTTTGTTAGAAATTATTTTTTCCATCTCTATTTCAGATTTATCTGACCCTTCTGCTGAAATCAAAGCTTTTTCAATTTCAACTTGCCTGTCTTTCTCTTTATTCATATTCTCATTCTCCAACTTCATTTGCTCCATTTGTAATTTTCTCTCTTCCATTTCAGCTTGAGCTTCTTGTTGGGCTTGGCCTAGTTTTTCCATATGAGCTTCAGCTTCTTTAATTTTAGATTTAACTTGAGTGAAACTATCAGAATCTATAGCTTCAGCAACTATAGAAGCAGGAACTCCGTTTTGAATCATAGACTGAGCTAATGATTCTACTTTTAATTTCTTTTCTAAATCAGCGCCTCCGTCACTTACAAATACTCCATATTCTGATTCCATGTGAGATAAAGCATCTACAGATAAAAACTCTGATGTTCCGTCAGGCATAACATACATAGTTTTCTTTCCATTAATCCAAGCTTCTTTAGAATAATCTAATATAGCTTGTAAGTCTCTTTTTTCTAAAGAAGAATATTTTTTAAATAAATCTTCTGTAATATGAGAGGATTGCATAATTGCTTGTTGTGATGTTGCCTTACCTTCATAACTTCCTACTTGGCCTTGTCTTTGTCTATTAACTCCAGAAACTCTTTCCCATTCTAATACTATAGATTCTAATAATACAATATATTGTTCTATAGTTTTAATAGATAAATCTAATACAGATTGATGTTGAGGTGATAGTTGTATTCCTTCTTTATTGTAATCTACCCAGGCAATACCTGTAGCATCTACATAGTACATAAACTTATCCATGTCCCATTTTTTAGGAATCATGTTAATATCAAACTGAGCTATAATATCTTTTGATTTAGAAATAGCTACTTCTAATCTATATTTAAAAATATTATAATTTAATTGGTAAGGGATTCCCAGAGACACTAAGGATATGTTTTTAGAATTATAGTCAGAGTACCTCCTACCATTGATAGGTAATTTACATTTAGAGGGATTATCCATGGACGTTCTCTGGTTTAATACGGGTTTCAAACCTACGTATATATCCTTACCAATTTTTGTTCCTTCCCAAACTTCATTTGTCCACTCCCACCTTAAAGTTGCTTCAGCCTCTTGTTCTAATCCTTCAGGCATTTCAAATCCATCTGGTACTATTTGTTCTTCTTCTTGACCTGTCATTGGATCCATATAAGTTAAGAACCCTAGTCTTTTTCTTGACTTCCAATATACAGTTATAACTTCTATTAGTCTAGATTCATTTCTTCCATCACGTTGTTGTCTATTACTCCAAATAGAACTTTCTGTATCATATATAGTTGAATCTTCTAACTGAGATGTTTCTGCGCTTGTTAATTCATCATGGTAGAAATCAACAATAGTTGACGCGTGTGCAAATTTTCTAACAGAAGCCCAATCTCCATCTTCTACAAATTCTAAATCTGGATCAAGATCATAATCTACATCTAATGGATTTAAAATTTCATAAAACACTTCGTCTCCTCTAACTCCTCTATGTGTATATACTTCGCCTGCTACTAAAAAATTAAACCAACCTTTCCTAAACTTATCGTGAACTTCTTCTGCTTGTACAAGAAAGTTTAAAGATTGCTGACCTTTAGTGGCCCTCATATCTACATATGAATTATTAAATTCTTTTACTATATGTTCTGGTAATGGTATTTGTTCTGGATCTTCAATAGGCATTCCTTCCATCTGACCTACAGCTTGCATTTTAGATATGAACTGTTGATGCAAAGATTTCATAATTTTTTGTTTCTTTTCTTCTTCTCTTTGATCTACAGCATCAGAGTTAGTTACTATAACAGAGAAATTAAAAGGTCTTTTAGATTTTTCTCCTAACAACAAATCAATAACTGGTTTTATTATTGGATAGTTTCTAAGCCTTGAAGGAAAGTTTTTTCTTGATTTACCATAAGGTTTAAGAACATAGTTGTAATCATGCTCATCTATCTCTCCATTATAGAAATCAAATAATCTTTTTAAATCGCCTCGCCTATTACTGACACTGTACGTAGTACCGTCTGTAAGGCCTATAAAAGCTTCCACACATTTTTTAGCCCACTTCTTAGTTTTCTGTGCGCTTTTTAATTTTTGTTTTGGTATTTCTTGATTCATCCGCTCTGACTGGTTTCAATTAACTTACAAATATAATACTTTATCTTGACATCTCATAGTGATTTTAAATTTTTGGTGTGCACATTATTAATATAACACTTATAAATAATTACATATGTCGTATAAACTGTATTTTAAAGTTAACTCTTCTCCCTGTTCTATTTTTTTTATTGTTTTTAATTTTTTATAATCACTATCATCATCTTCAATTAACTCGCAATTTGCAGTTTCAGAATGATTAATAAATCCTCCTAATGGAGTTCTAATATAATCGTGTTGAAAATTTGGATCATAAACATGACTAATACCTATAACTACCTCTCCCGGAATATCTTCTTTGGCTAGAATCCCTGCTCCGTGAATTTCTGACGGACCTATCGCTAAGTATTCTGGTAGAGGGTTATAAGGTTCTTTTTCTTTACATTTTTTCATTTAATAGTGATTTTGATCAAACCAATCATTGGCAGAATTATCTTCTAAAACTTCTTTTACTTCTGCATTATAAAGTTCTCTCGTATGATACATTCCTATCATCAATGACATAACTCTATCAAAGTTGCCTTTATGGTTAAATTTTATTAATTCTGTTATAAGAGCCGGATCATTTATAGTGTGTAGATTTAAATATGTATTACCCTCAGCATCTTGACTTCTAGGTGTAATTAACCAATCTCTTATATAAAGCTCTCCTTGACGTTTCCGTGCTTCTGTCATATGCATTCCATATTGTCGTCGTACTTTTCTAGATTGCAATTCTCTTTTATCTAGCATTTCAAACTCTTCTTGTAGTCTGTGTAACTTTCTATGTCTTTTTGCATAAGCAATTACTTCTCCTCGATCATTCTCAAACCCAATTTTACATCCATAATAATCTGCTAGCATAAACATATTTCTATTAAATTCATCTGATGTAGATGGCCTCCCTACATAAGAAGCTACTATCATATCATCAGGAGTGGATATATTGTTTGGTCGTTTTATAATAAATACACTACCTAAAGATTTAGAATCTGCTGACTGACTTTGTCCATAAGGATCATGACAAGCTACGTATAAATTAATAGGTACTTGTTGTTTAGCGTTTTTATATGGAGACTCCCAAATTACAACACATCCTGAATTGTCATCATCTTTTTTATGTGGAAATTTATGAACTGGCTTTAAGTTGGGATTAGGTTTAAATTTTATTTTTGAACTCTCTCCATAATATAATTCTCCTGCTATGCCTAAAGAATCTAAATTGTGTACTTGAATTTTATTATATTGTTCTTTTAAACTAGCTATATCAAATAAATTTGCACTTACTTGTAGTGTAGCTTCATTAGGTGAGTAAGGATGCTCAGCTATGTATTGGTCTAATGCTTTTGGATCAGAACTGCCTTTCTTCTTTTCTCTTTCTGATTCTTGGAAGACTCTAGATTCTGCTTCTAAAGAATTCCCATCATCATCCATAAAACCATCTAAGTTTTCATATATTGGAATAAAATAACCACACGTAGTTCCCATAGCTCCTTCATCCCACACATTCTCATAGTCCATACAATCATATGCTGCTGGATTATAAAATATTTCTTCCATAGCTTCAAAGTCATTTCCTTCAGTACCTCCTGTACCAAAAGCTACCATAGTACCTAGTGTTTTGTTTCCCTGTCTCATTGTTGGCATGGTTACTTCCCAAGCTTTTAATAATCCTGGGAACGACCCTGCCTCTTCAAAAAATACTAGCTCTCCCGCTTTACCCCTTACTTTATCTGGAGCATCTTTTAATGATACTCCCATTATTTGAGATTTCATACCTAACTCTACTTCAACACCATTAACTTTCTTTTTATACCCAGACATTTTACTCATCTCTCTATCTCGCAACCGTGGTTGAGCCCAAGCTGTGTTATCATCTATAAATGATAAAAATTCCCACGCTTTAGATAAAAGACCATCTCCAATTAAATATTCTTTCTGTCCTGCAAATACAAAGTTCTTAGAGTTTCTTACATGGAAATAATTACGAGCAAGCATAGACCCTGCTTTATAAGAGTATCCCTTACGCCTTGCTTTTAATACAATCATATGTCTATCACTTTTTCTAGCTTTATTTATTTCATGAAAGTATTTATAATCTCCGTCGTAAAAGGATGGGAAGGTTCTATCACGTTTTGCTTGCATAGTTCCATCTGGTAATAGTACATCTACAGCCCTATCAATAGGACAATAATTTAAATAAAAATAATGAAAGCCAGTAAGATAAATACCATCAACTGTGTGTCCATGTAAACATCTATTTCTTTCTCTGTCCCAAAATTCATAATAATCTTTAGTTCCAGGTAAAGCTGTAGTATATACTTTATGTTCTTTAAAGTAGTTTGCTGCTTTACTAAACTTAGAAGTATCTTTAAATTTCTTCTCCAATGCTATTCTTGATTTTCATTAATTCACTACATTTTTCATATTCTTCTGTTGAGATAAAATGTTCTAATAACATATCTAGTATCATATCAGACTTACCATCATCTCCTTTTGGATTAAAAGGAAGAGCTACGTTACCCGCTCCTCTATCTAATGCGTCCATTAAGTTATCAAAAGACGTTCTATTTGTTACTAATAAATATGCGTTATTCATAGCTTGATTAAATAGTTCAACATCATTTTCAAATTCTGCCATTACTCATTATATTTATTTAATTCTACACCTCCTCGTGTACTTGCTTTTTCTTGTTCTTCTCTTTTAACTATATCTTCTAATTTAGATAATCCTTGAACTACATCTCCTACTTTAGTTAAATTAACAACTAGATCTTTAGCTGAATATATAGGCTTACCATTATCATCTAATATTGTTAAATCTATATCTTGGAAATAAGCTTCTAGTTTTTTAATAGAACTTCTAGCAGCTTTTAATAATAACACCGCATGAGTATCCATTAAATTTGTATATCTGTCACATGCAGCTTTTACTACTTTATCAGCTTTCCATTTACCCTCTCCAAATATACTATCTATTACCCTTAATTCTTTTTGCTCTCCATCATAAACTGCATATGGTGAATTATGATTACACATAAAATAAATATAAGCAAATTCTTTTAATGCTGTTTCTTTACCTGGATTTCTATCTCTCTTATGTATCTTCTTAAATTCTTGTATTATTAAGGCATAAGGAGAAGCAGATGCTAAATTATTATTTATTATTATCAGGTCTTGCATTTTCTAAAATTTTTAATAATTGTTTATCTGTATACATTTTTTTAGCGCCTTTATATTTACTATATTCATCTGGATTAAATATCATTTTAACCTCAGTTAATTCATTCTTAACTTTTCTTATAGTCCATCTTCTTCCTCTAAGAGATCTCTTTAAATTTTTTAATTGTAGTCTCAAACTCATAGCTCAAATTTTTTATGTGTGTTACCAGTTATTAGGCAAAGATACGTATTTTCTTTTGTATAGATACGCCTTCTACAGTCTTTGTTATGTATGTTTAAGTAATGTAAGAACTTAAATATTTTTAATATCTTTTTCATTTTTTAAATTGTTTATATGTTTTATTCTGTTTTTATCCACTGTAAACTTTCCTAAATATGGTAAACGTATAGTATCAAAATCACCTCTCTTAATAATCTTAGCTGTAAATTTAAATTGAGAGTTTACTATTTCTTCTACTTGTTTTATTGTTAATCCGTATTTATTTGCTAAGTGATAAATTATTTCTTCTCTATTTCTTTCCATTTACCTTTTGGACAATTTGATGTTGCCCATGTAGCTTTAACAGGCATATAACACCCACACATTTTACATGTGGCTTTTTGTTGGTTTAAATGTTCACACGTTGAACATGTTTCTATTCTTTCTTTATACTCGTCTTCATTTACGTTAGGTCTTCCTTCTTTAACATATTTGTAAACTTCAGACGAGAAGTTACTTATCAATTCAAATATCTTCATCTTTTTCTGTTATTAAGTCTAATAATTTTCCATTTATATTATATACTGCAACTATGATGTATGGCGATATAGTCCACATCTGTATTATGTAATTAGTATCTTCTGAATACTGTAACCGTAATCTCTCCTCCATCGTCTGCTTTTAATAATTTATTTAGTTTGTATATAGAACCTGTAGTGTGTATAGCTTCTTTATCTTTTAATCTTTTAATATAATTATTTAAAGTATTGTAATCTTTAATACCTAAAGCTATTGCTACATCCTTTTTATTTTCAATACTACATAAATTTCCAGTTTCTTTTTGATCTTCTATAGTTATTAAAAGGGATAGTATTTGAAGCTCAGTCTTAGTTAGATTAAATACACCGTTCCAAAAGCTTATATATTTATATGGACTGTTTAATGTTATTTTAATATTTTCACTCATTTTATTTCTTTAGTTTTCTTATTTCTATTTTAGCTTTACCATCATTAATTAGTATCTTAGCTTTAGTGGATTGTATGTTATACTTCTCTATATGCTCATCCATTCCGTACCTTGTACATAAATAAGATAAGAATACTTCTAGCTCATATGAAACTTCTTGAAATTTTTTACGTAATTCTAAAGTTTTAATAACTTCAATTTTTAAATCCTCATAATCTTTAAGACTAATAGTAACTGTTCCAGCTATAGTTTTCATTACATTACTCCTAATACTAGATGTTCAGGAGCCATAACATAACTCTCTTCATCTATAATTACAATGTGTCCTTTTCCTGCTGGATCTAACATAACGGTATCACCCTTCTTAACCCATTGCACTTCTGGGCCAACTTCTAATACTTCTAGAATATTTGTTTTCATTGCTTCTTTAACGGAATCAGGCAGAATTATACCGCTCTCTGTTTCTTCTTTTCTTGGATCAGGCATTATTATCCAACTCCTAACAGGTTTAAATGTGAATTTTTTCTTTGTCATAGTTTATTATTAATTAGTTTATGCAAAGATATAAAAAGTTTTGTTACACTTCCAAACGTTTCTTAATATTTTTTAAATAAAAAATGGGTAGCAAATTTCTTTACTACCCATCTCTAAAATTTTAAAGGTCTTCTTAGCTATTAAGTGTAATTGATCCATCAGCAGAAGCTGTTGCTCTACAAAACCACTCAGTACCATCCGATATAAACTCAATCCACTCACCACCAAGGGCAGCAGCTTCAAGAGTAACAGAATCTGCACCTAGATTAGTAGTATTTCCTGTACCTGTTCCTGATCCTCCTCCTGATACTGGTTGTGTTACAGTTATAATCTCCCAATTAGTTTGACTTGATCCCCCAGTAATTGATATATCTGAAAAGTCAATGTCAACACCTGCAACTGCAGCTGTAATTACAATATTACGATCATCAGCACCTAGTTGATTTCCTCCTACTACTGTTACAGCAGCGCTGGCAATTTGAGGTTGATCCGCTAGCTTAGCAGCAAATGCAGCTATCGTTTGATCACTAGTACCTGAATATGTTGTTGTAGATAGTGGATATCCTTCTATTGAGCATGCTATAACATTACTAGCTACAAGCGCACCACCAAAACTAAAAGTATATACAGCTTTAGTAATTGTAGCTCCGGATCCTATTTGTTGAGCTCTAATTGTGTGTTGCGGACATAATATAATAGCGTCCCCTAGGCCTGATGGACTACTCCTTGCTATAAAGGTAAAATTTAATCCTGGTGTACTTGGAAGTGGTAAGTTTATAGTGAGATTGTTTGATCCCGATATGTCTAATATAACATAGCTTCCGCTATCATAGTCATATAAAGTCATACCACTAGTAGTTACTCTATGTACTCTACGTGTAGTACCAGTTAACTCAGCTAACTGAAAGTTTTTATTTATAGATGAGGTTTTCTCGTTTAAGAAAGACCTTACTCGTTCTAATTTCATAATTTCTTTGGTTTTTATTTTAAGTGTGAAGAGGATATAGTTATCCCCCTATGATTTCTATTTTCAAACTTGGATTTCACTCTAGTAGTTCTCCTTATTAAGGGACCCAAGGATGCTATTCTCGTTGTTAATTCAACACACTTACTAATGTGGTTATGCACCCTACCTAGAACTTATACACTTGTTCTTTTGTAACTACCGGAGAAAACTCTATCTCTATTTGAGACTACAACCCGATGTCTTTCCCCATTTTTGGTTACCGTGGGGTGATATTGTTACGATGCAAAGATATAAACTTTATTTGGAATAAAAAAACAAAACTAAAAAAAAATTAATGTGGAGAGTTAGTGAGAGCGTGATCCACCTCAAAGCGTAACCCCTGTGGGAATTAAGGAATTGAAGGTACTCCCTCCAATTTCCGATTTTTGAATTTTAGAATATTAACCAATTTAATTATATATTATGAACAAATTAACAAACTATGTAGAGTTTACGTCAGACAAAGATACTAAGAAGTATTTTGATGAAGTAAAGAAGAACAACCTAAGTGTTATAGGGCAGTCGTCAGAAAGTCCATTAGATTTAGGAGAGTACAAAGCATCTATCACAGGTAACAAAAACAGAATAGTAGGTAAAACAGGTGAGAATGAATGGTGTATTTTCTTGATGGAAGTAAAAGTAAAAGGTGGAAGTTTTAGTGGAGTAATGGATAAAATTCCATTCAACCCAACTACCAACTACAAAAAGAATTCAGTTATAAACTTTGAAATTTACAAAGATAAAAACGGGTTGAAACGTGGAAGATTAGTAAACTAACAAATTGAAGGAAGGGGAGAAATCCCTTTCCTTTTTTTTATTTACCTTACAGCGAGATATTGATCGCGATTGCATGTACCAGGATTTATTCATAATATATTAAGCCAAATTCAAAGATGAGTAAAGATAATCATTATAATATAACATAAAGTCTAATCAGACAGACTATAAAAGCAGTAGAACTGACCAGAGTTATTGAGTTAACTTGTGTTGTGAGGCACTTAAAAACTCTATTTATTAACTAATATTAACCAATTTAACATAATTAACATGAAAACGTATGAAAAAGAGTGGTGTTCTGTAACACTAATGAATAGATTTAAGATCTGTTTAAAGTTTGAATTTAGTCCAAGACAAATAGATTTACTAATGATTGGTGCTCAATTGACCAATGGAATAGCAATAACCATTTTAGGTGTATCAGTTATGATAGAATGGAATGTTGTAAAGAAGAAGAAATGATGAGTAATAATAAAACTTATCATGTACCAAAGCCAAAAGTGTGGTATAAAACTAATGTATGTTTTATAATACTATTCATTTTGTTTTGGGGAGGGTTATTTACCTTCATATATTAAGATTTACCTTGACTTTATGTCAAGTGTGCGTAAAACTTAGGTACTGAAATGGAAACAAGTATACGACAACAGTAAATAGTGGTGATTACCATAATCCACAACGCACACAATTTAAATTATACAGAAGTTGAGATGAATTAATCTCATGTATAGTTTATATAAAAAATAGGCACTAACCAGCAAGCCACTAAGAATATTTCTTCAGTGATCTGACTTGTATAAGACTAAAGTCGTCTGCAGACGGTTAAACATTAGTGCGAACTACAACATACCCCAACGTGGGACTCGAGTGTGTTGTGGCCTATTTTTTTATTTTAACACAAATTATTCATTAAAAACATTAAACATTATGGCAACAGCCGAACAAAATACAAATTATATTATATTGTCTAACCAAATTGAAGAGCATTCAAAATTATTAGAAGAGATTGTAAGATTATTAAGTGATATGACTGATAATGTATCAGACAATAGAGCTCTGATTGGTACAAATGCTGATCTAATTAAAAGAGTATGTGAGACATTAGATACAATAACAAAAGAAATCTATTAATTATGGAATTATATAATAAAGAGAAAGTATTAGAGATTTATAAGAACTTACAACATACTTATGATACTATGAAAGATAGTAAGGTAATGGTGCCTTCTAATCCAATGTTCAAACCATCAAGAGCATCAAAAGCATCAATCAAAAGAAAATTAGACGAGATAAAAAGAAAATACAAATTATAAACATTAAATAACATTATACATGAAGACAATAACAGTTAAGGTAAAAACAAAAGAATTAGAAGTTACAAACAAGGTAAAAACATACTATTATAAAGATTGTGATGGTAAAGAAGTATTAATTGGATCACAAATATCTATGGATAAATTTCATTTAGGTAAGACGGCAGATCAATGTCACATAGAAGTATATTCTAAATGGACTAAAGCTAGAAGATTCAAAACTAAACTTCATAAAGTTATAGTAGACAATGTTAAATTAGGAGGAATTCAGAGTCACATTAATAATATAATGACCAAAGTTAATGGTTATGCATATCAATATAGTATTAATAATGAATCTGGTCCTTTATGTCAATAATCATGATGGTAATATTTATTACAATAATTGTAGGTATTGCTATTGAAAACATAATAAAAGCATGGAAAAAATAAATGTATTAAATAGTTGTGCTCCAGAAGATTGTCAAACTGGAGACACTATACTATTAAGAGCAACAGTAGATCAAACAGGTGAAGGTATGTTTATGGAATTTGGTTCAATAGTGGTTAGGAAAAATCACTTGCGAGCTAGATTCAATAAACATAGAACCAATGGTTTTGTTCCTGGAATGCGTAGAGCATGGGAACCGTGTACAATGGAAGATATAAAAGATGAGTTTAATATAGATTTATTAGACTTAGAATCTGAAATTGATTCTGAAGGTAGAGAGTTTTACACATTAAATGTATTACATCCAATGTCATACAACTCACAAACAAGAGAGATGATGAAATTATGTGTACAAATAAATGAGACTACAAAGCCAACAGAAAACCAATCAAAGAATTGGAGAAAGAAAGCTAAAAAAGTCAATGATGAATACTTTAAACACGAAGGACAGCTTATCTTTGCCAACACATCTATTGTTTATGGGCTACCAAATCATGTATATCTGGAACACGATTTACCAGAGTATATAATTACTGATAGTAAAATAATTAATTCAAACCAGGAGTTTGATAACGTACCTGAATTGATGGAAGACACGGAAATGAAAGAATCCTTTTTAGATTAGATATGAAACAAATAGATGAAATGTTAAATAGATGGATACATAATACCATCGTAAGAGAAGCACTAAGAAAATTAATAATCGAGTATGCACAATCTGCCTTTCAAGAAGGACGAGGAGAAGATGGATTTGGTGATTACTCATAAAACAAATAATATGGGACATATGAAATGGATATACTCAATGATACAAGACGGTACTATTGATGTATATAGATTGCTGTACAATAATGCAGTGAAGTATAAATTAGAAGAGTTTATATTTGAGAGTAGAGTGCACAGTATATCATACGCACAAGGTGTTCTTGCTATTGCAGTGAAAGCTGAACAAGAATATGATAAATATATAGATGCATGTGCAGATGCAGAGTATGATGCTCAATTTTTAGAACAATGATATACTTTGTAGGACCTGATTCTATTTTACCATGTTGTGAAACAGCAACAATTAATGACGTGGTAGAATATTGTCAAACTAAAAAATATCTAGGTGTTGATACTGAAACTGAAGGATTTGATTTTACTTGTAAGAAAATGATTATGTTTCAGATAGGTGATACAACTAATCAATATGTAATTGACACTAGACATGTAAGTATTGAGCCATTAAGGTCCGTGCTCGAAAGTAAAGATATAGAAAAGATATTTCACAATGCTAAATTTGATTATAAGTTTATATTAAAATGGGCAGATATAAAATGTGAGCATGTATTTGATACATTTCTTACTGAGCTTGTATTAAACTGTGGTAAGAAAATAGGATTTGGACTAGCTGATGTAGTAAAAAGATACTTTGGAGATACATTAAACAAAGAGACTCGTAATTTATTTATTAAATTAGAGGGTAATCCTTTTACTCAAGATCAAATAGTTTATGGCGCTAAAGATGTAGAGTATTTATGTAGAATAAAATGGGAACAAAGACATAAATTAACTGAGTTACAATTAGGACCAGTTGCTAATCTTGAGAACCAGGCTGTGTTAGCATTTGCAGACATGGAGTATAATGGTTTAGATTTAGATATACAACAATGGAAATCTTTAGAAGGAGCAAATACTACTAGAGCTGATGCATTGCTTATAAATCTAGACGAGACATTAACTGAAGATAGTAAATTAGAAAAATTTGTGTCTAGATATATACAGAGTGATATGTTTACACCAATAGAAGAGTTAAGAAAAGTTGATGTTAAATGGACATCGCCTAAACAGGTGCTTGAAGTATTTCAGTGTCTTATACCTAGTCTAGAGAATGTGAATGGCAAAGAAATGTATAAACATAGATATAGACATGAAATTATTAATACTTATGTTCAATATAAAGAAGCTATGAAGTTGTGCACATCTTATGGTGAGGCATTTCTTAAGAATCTTAAAGGGGACAATAGAATACATACAAGTTTTCACCAAATTCTAGATACAGGTAGAGTTAGCTCATCTAAACCTAACATGCAGCAGATTCCAGCTGATAACAGCTTTAGGAATTGTTTTACTGCACCAGACGGATGGAGTTTTGTAAGTGCTGATTACAGTTCGCAAGAATTAAATGTAATTGCCTTTGGATCTAAAGACCCTGTGTGGTTGAAAGCCTTAGAAGAAGGACAGGATTTACACTCTACTTGTGCAGAATTGGTGTATGACAAACAGTGGCTAGACGCAGCTGAAGATAATTGTGCATATTATTATAATAATGCTAAACAAAAATGTAATTGTAAAGAACATAAAAAACTTAGAACAAATGTCAAAACTATTAATTTCGGGCTTGCTTATGGGATGGGCCCTAATAAGCTTTCTGATACTCTTAATATCAGTGTGGAAGGAGCTAAAGAACTCATCGAAAAATACTTCCAAACCTTCCCATCAATCAAAGGATTCTTAGAGAAACTAGGTAACTATGGTAAGAAGTATGGATATATAAAAACATTTCCTCCTTACAATAGAAAGAGATGGTTTACTACTTGGCACCCTAGAATACATCAAAGTAAATCTTCTTCATTTGAACTTGGAAGCATTGAACGTGCTAGTAAGAACACACCTATACAAGGCGCATCTGCAGACATGACAAAGCTTGCTTTAGTAAGAATTAGAGAATATATTAATGAAATACTACATTGGAAAGATGAATGCCCTATTAAAGTAGTAATGACTGTACATGACCAGATCGACACAATATGTAGAGATGATTATTTAGATACTTGGAAAAAAGACATTGTTATGTTAATGGAGTGGGCAGCTAAAGATATAGTAACAAATGGCTTGTTAAAGGCTGAAGTCACAGTGAGTGACTGTTGGGAGAAATAAGCCAAAAATGTCCAGTTTTTTAACGAATAAACTGGACAAATGTGTACCAATTATGTACCAACAGAAGTGTAACTTATATGAAACAAAACAAGGTAAAATGTAACTTAGATGAAACATTAACAAACTAAAACAATAGATATGAAAAAGATATGGGATACGGTAGTACCACATGATGTAACAAAAAAGTTATGGTAATAAATAAAACAATAGATATGAAAACAGAACTAGTTAAACATTTTGTAATGGAATGCAAACAAGAACAAGAATGGAAAAAAAGATTCAAAGCTAATCATATTGAGTTTGATAATTATTTCAAATACAGTGGGCAAGTAGAACGAGAAAGACAAATTTATATGAATACAAACTTATGGAATTATGAAAACAAAACAGAGAGAGAAGCAGCAAAAATTAGCTGTGAACTCGTGGGCCAAGAGTAATTTTACAGGTACTATAATAGCAGGTACAGGATTTGGTAAGTCTAGATGCTGTGTCCTTGCTGTTGGAGAAACATTACGTAGAATCGTTGAAGATGGTGAATATAAGGGCTTAGTATTAGTACCAACTGTACAATTACAGGACCAATTTAGAAAAGAGTTTATTAAATGGGGGTATGAAGATGTATTAGATGATGTAAATTTTATGTGCTATCAAAGTGCATATAAGTTAGTAGGGCATCATTATGATATAGTTGTGTGCGACGAAATACATTTAGGGTTAGCACCAGAATATAGAAAATTCTTTGAGAACAATTTATGGGACAGACTATTGTGTGTAACGGCTACTATACCAGAAGAAGAAGAGTATGAGCACTATTTAAGATCTCTTGCACCTACAGTGTATGAGATTGATTTAGAAACTTGTATTAAATTAGGATTTGTAAGCCCTTATAATATCTCTTGTATTTCTGTTAAGTTAACACCAATAGAGCAGAAAGAGTATAATAAAGCTAATCAATCCTTTGTTCACTATAAGTATAATCTTGGACAGTTTGATGCATTTAATGAGGCTAAAAGAATAATGGCTAATAAAAATGCATATGCAGAAGAGAAGAAAAATGCTATTATGTTTTACAGAGCTATTAAAAACAGAAAATCTGTAGTAGACAATGCATCTAATAAGATAACAGTCTTACAAAAGATAGTATTAAATAATTTAGATAAAAAAATACTAACTTTTGGAGGTTCTAATGAGTTCACTAATAATATGTGTGAGGCTGTTTCTCCTTTAGCTGTTACATATCATTCTAAGATGACTAAAAAACAACGAAACCTTAGTTTAGAGTTATTTAATAATGATACTAAAAATGTACTGTGTTCAACTAAAGCTTTGAATCAAGGATTTGATATTCAAGGTGCAGAGCTAGGTATAATATGCGGATTAACTAGTAAATCTTTAACTATGATACAAAGAATTGGTAGACTGCTAAGATACAAAGAGAACAAAATAGGAAAAATTGTTATAGTGTATGTAGCTGATAGTCAAGAAGATAAATGGTTGAAGAATGCAATCAAGAGTTTTAACAACGTCAAGTATATTGACGATATAAAAAAATTATAAATAATGTATAATCTTATTGATATTTTTTGTATATTTGCATATATATAAATATCAACGGTATAAAAAAAATTGTTATGAATATAGAAATAAACACAGATTTTCTTACAGCATATGGAATTAGCGCAGATGATTATTTGTACCTCTATATTGTACAAAGAAACGGACACAAATACTTGCAAACCCTTACTTTAAACCCTGATATAGACTCGATGATAAACAAAGGTTATCTTAGGCTTAGTGAAGATAAACATTTAATTACAGAAGCTTTCAAATTGTTAGTTACTAGTAATTATGATGATATGTTCGCTGAGCTTATAGATGCCTATCCTATGAAGGTACAATCACCTGGTAGAGGTGTAAGGATACTCCACGCTAAAGATCCTAAAGCACGAGCTAATGAAAAAGCTAAGAAAAGATATAAACAAATAGTCAAAGCCAACAAGAATACGCATGATCATATTATAAAGTGTCTTAATATACAGTTAGATGTAGATAAAGACAATTTAGGATATTTGCAAAATCTTGAAACTTGGTTAAATAATCACACTTGGGAAAAATACGAAGATATAAATGAAAACAAATCAGAAGACTCCCAAAGAATTACAAGACAACTCTGATGTATTCAGCAAAAGAGGATTTCAAACTATAGATAAGGCTGTAAGACAGTCTATAAAGATAGTAAAAGATGCTAAACGTGGTATACGTAGTGTATACCCGACTGCTTGGCCGCGTCTAAATAGAAATCTTCTTGGCGGATTACAGAAAGGGAAAATGTATGTAATTGCTGGCCGACCTGGCGTAGGTAAGTCAGCCTTTAGTAATCAATTAATATTTGATGTGCTTGATACTAATCAACATAAAAATGTTATTGTATTATACTGGAGCTTTGAAATGCCAGGCTATCAACAAATTATGAGAACTGTGTCTAACAAAGTAAATAAAAACGTAGCAGATTTATTATCTGTAGACGACACTTTAGATGACACTAGTTTACAAAATTATGTAGATAAAGCAGAGGTATACAGTAAGTACCCTATATACTTTCATAATGTTCCAAAAGATATGGAATTTATTAAGAAAGTAAATATAGATGTATTTAATGATTACCCTGATGCAACAGTAATAAATTTATATGACCATTCTAGATTAATAGCCGGTGAATCTGATTCAGAACTGCAACGTTTAAATAATGTTTCTAAAACAGCTATGTGGTTACAATCTAAAATGGGGGTAATAAATATATTATTGTCACAATTAAATAGAAACATAGAACAAGAGTATAGAGCTAAAAATCAATACCAACCAATGTTAACAGATTTGTTTGGTGGTGATAGTATAGGTCAAGATGCTCATGTTGTTATGATTCTTAACAGGCCTTATGATTTATATGGTATAACAGAATCTTATTGTGATGAAGCACCACAAGGATTATTAGCCTGTCATGTAGAAAAGAATAGAGATGGTATGCTTGGTATGATTCCATACGAAGCAGACTTATCAACATTCACAATTTATGAACGTAAAAAATTATAATTATGGAAATTGTAGCAATTATACTTGCACTAGGCGCATCGTTTGCGCTAGGCATGTATGTAATAACACAAATAGAGAAAGATATAGATAAGAGAACAGGATCTGACTATGATGTTGAACCTGAATTTGCTAAAAGGAAAGGTTTTAAGTGTACTCAAAACGAAAAATTAATTAATAACATGAATAAAATTAAAACTAATGGAACTACCGACAACGAAGGTAAAGGCTAGCCGCAAATCGCCTAAAAGAATGGTTATTTATGGTCCTCCAAAAATTGGAAAGACTACAGTATTAAGCCAATTAGATAATTGCCTTATTATTGATCTAGAAGATGGTTCAGATATGATTGATGCTTTAAAGATTAAAGCAAACAATTTTAAAGAATTGTCTGAAATTGGACAACAGATAATAAAAAATGATAAGCCATATAAATACATAGCTATTGACACAATAACCAAACTAGAAGAATGGTGTGAGCTTGAAGGTAAGAAGATATACCAATCAGTTCCTCAAGGTAAAAACTTTGATAAGAAAAACGAAGGGTTGTCTGTACTATCATTACCAAATGGTGGTGGGTATTTATATCTAAGAATGGCATATAAAAAATGGATTGAAAAGTTAAATAAACTAGCAGATCATATTATACTAGTAGGACATTTGAAAGATAAAATGATTGAAAAGAAGGGCAAAGAGGTAAGCTCTAAAGATCTTGATTTAACTGGTAAGATAAAACAAATTACATGTACAAATGCTGATGCTATTGGCTATATTTACAGAGAAAATGGAGAAACTATGATTTCATTTAATGCTGGAGATGATATAGCAGCAGGTAGTAGATGTGATCACTTAAAAGGGCAAGAGATGCCACTAGACTGGAATAAAATATATATAGACTAAAATGAATAGTAACTTAGAAACAAAAAAAATGATTGAAACAAATGTACCAACTGAAGGCACGGTTGTAAAACAAGAAACGCCAACAAGAATGACTACTACTATGATCTTAAATGATTTAGAGAATGGAATTGGTAGAGATGGAATTAAAGAGAAGTATAATCTAGAAGCATGGATGGTTGTAGAATTATTTAAACATCCTACATTAAAAGGTAAGAAAGTTAAGAAAAAAAGAGCTCTTCCTTTTGAGTTTATAGATGATACAGTAGAAGCAATAGATCCTAATCAAACTACTATTGAGCAAATTATCGAAGAGGAAGAATTGGAAACTCCAACTGTTGAAGATACTATGAAACTAGTAGAAGATCAACAAGCTGAAGAGTTTGGATCAGATTATGATGAAGACGAATTTTAAATTAATAAATAAAACTAAATAATTATGGCAATTGAAAGCAATGCAAGTACGGAAGAAGTAATGACTGGAGGTATGACTTTATACTCTGGGTTATCAAATTTTACAGTGATAGCTATTAACCCTAATCTAGAAAAATTACATGGGTTAGGAATAATGCTAAAAACAGAACCTGAGTATACAATCGACCTTAACGGTGAGGAAAGATTCAAAATTACATTTTGGTTAAAGAATGAAGATACTACTATTAGAATGGAAGTGTTAGCAAGCGACAACTACAGACAATCTAAGACTGGTAAATATTTATGGATGAATTCTATTGGGCAAGAAACTTGGTCTGAAGAAGCACCTACATATGAATGGTGGAAATCAGAAGGCCAACGTAAATCTTATATTGGTGAAGACACTCTTATAAAATTTGTTAAATCATGGGCTAATGTAGCTTCAGGTGGGAAAGTATCCTTTGAAACTATTGAGGATATATGTGGTGGTAGTGCTTTAGGTGAACTCCAGGATTTAGCAACAGCTCTTAAACAAAATGAAGTTAGATGTTTAGTTGGTGTTAACAATGGTAAATATCAAAAAGTTTATACTAGAGTATTTGGTAGAGTAAAACCACAAAGAGATGATTTCTTTGTTAAAGAATTAAATACTGAATATGGTGAGTTTAAGGCTGATTACGATATGACTCTTGCTTGGGGACCATTTATTCCAACTATAGAGCCTATTACTGCAGATGTAGAAGCAGTAAGTGAATCAGACGACTGGGTTTAATGCCTATAGATAGTAGAAATAGTAAAGACCATTTATCAAAAGATGTCATACTTAGTAGAATTACTGAGTATGACATTTTTAGATATTATTGTCCAAGTTTTAAAGAGCTTAACAGTAAATTTTGTAGTGAGTTACGTAAAGATCAAACTCCTACTGTTTCTATTATTAAATGGAATAATAAATTGCTCTATAAAGACTTTGGATTTAGTGAGCACACTTTTGATTGTTTTTCTTATGTTCAATATGTTTATACTCTTACATTTTTTGATTGTCTTAGAATTATAGATAACGATTTTAATTTAAATTTAGCACATCAACAAGATGTTATAAATTTTACTAAAGGATGTTTAGGATACAGGCATAATAAGGTAATAGAAGACAAAAAAGTTATAATTATTAAAAAGAAAAAAAGAAATTGGACTCTAGAAGATAAAAACTTTTGGTCTAAGTACTCTATTACTAAAAAAACTTTATGTATATTTGCCGTTGAGCCGCTTGATTACTATTGGGTTAACTATGATAGATTTAAATGTAACCCAATAACTTATGCTTATAAGATAGGGAATAAATATAAAATATATTCTCCTTACAGTGACGTTAAATGGACAAGTAATACAACAAAAAAACATGTCCAAGGCTATGAACAGCTCCCAGATGCATGGGGATTATTAATAATAACCTCCTCATTAAAAGACATTATGTGTCTATATGAAATGGGATACTATGCTATTGCTCTTCAAAGTGAAATGCAATTACCTAGTGAAAAGTTGATAGAAGAATTAAATGAAAGATTTGAACAAATAATGATTTTGTATGACAATGATTTAAAAGAACCTAATCCGGGACAAGTAATGTCCTCTAAAATATGTAATACATATGGATTTAAGAATTTATGCATACCAGATGAATATAAATGTAAAGATATTTCAGATTTGATTAAAGAACGTGGTATAGAGATGGCTTCTAACTTAATTAAAATATTAATAAATGAAGAAGTATCCAAAAAGAAGAACAAAAGTAAAGAATGCAGTTAAAAATATATATAAAGGCATTCAATTTCAATCCAAATTAGAATTATCTTGTTATAAAGAACTAGAAGCAAATCAAATAGAAGTAGAATATGAGAAACACACATATACAGTATTTGATGGTATAGTTTACCCGCAAGCATGCTACGAAGGAACAGCAAAGAAATTATATAATAAAGGTAGTAAGATTAGACCAATCACTTATACACCTGACTTTGTAGATCCTAATGGTAAATGGATTATTGAAACAAAAGGCTATGCAAATGAGTCTTTCCCACTAAGGTGGAAATTATTCAAAAAACACCTTAAAGATAACAACAAACAATATGTGCTTTTTATGCCTCGGAATAAGAAACAGGTAATAGAAGTCGTAGAACTGATCAAACAATTATAACAAAGGGCCCTTAACAGGGCTCTTTTTCATTAACCAATTAAAATTAAAATTATGGCAGAAAATGCAAAAGAATTTTTACACTCTGATGAAATGAGTGAATGGGATACAGTATTTGACCCAGGAGGTAAACAAGAATACACAGAAGAACAATTAATACGCTTTGCAGAGATATGGGCAGAGTTGAAAGTTGATCAACTACACCAAATCCATTTGGAGAACTAATGGGAAGTCTAGTAAGCCCATGCTGTGGGGATGAATACACAGATAATGAAGACGGGCGTAGTTACTGCTGCGACGCACCAATAATGAATGGTATATGTCAAAATAAAGACTGTTTAGATCATGCAGAACCTGCAGAAGGATTTGTATGTGAAAAGTGTGAAGAGTTCTTTGAAGAACCTGAAGTAGATTATGAGTACGCAGCAAAGATGCATGATTCTTATCTAGAAGATCGTATGGACGAAGAAAGATTAGGATTATGAACACTCCAAAATATAAAAAATGGGTTAAAAACCTAAAAGAGGGAGATATTGTTATGTACCTGGATGGTAAATGGAGTGAACCTGTAATGTTTCTTTCGTTTAATGGAGATAGTTCTTCTTCTGGGTACAGGGCGCAACACGTATACATACCTAGTTGGAATATTGATTCCTGGAATTCTTCAACGAAAGATAATCCACAAGAACATGTTGATGAACAATGGAACTCAACACTTACTGAGCTTGAAAAACAAGGACTTAAGTCTAGAAGTTTTACAATATGTTCAGTAAATGCAAGAGCAGAAGAACGATATCTGCCATACCCAATAGAATTCTTAACTAAAAATCAACTAAAATTTATAAAAATAATAAACAAATTAAAAGGATATGAGTATTAAATCGATCAACAAACCAATGCAAGGAGACGCCGGCATTGCTAAAAAGATTAACAAAGGCGCTGAGAAGATGGTATTTGACATTCTTCAATCTACACAATATTCTATGCCAGTTCAGTCTACAGTTAGAGAGTTAGTTACAAATGCATGTGACTCTCAACGTGAAAAAGAAATAGCTATAGAAATATTAATGGGTACAAAGAAAGTTGAAGACTATTATATTGAAAGGCATGGTGATGCTTATGAAGATAGTAATTTTGATAAAAGTTATTACAATAGAGATCATTTTAATGTACATTCTGAAATAGATTTAGTATATACTAAAAATGAAGGTGTGGGTTACTGTGATACATTTGCAGTCACTGATTATGGTGTAGGTATTGGAGCAAGACGTTTAGAAGGTATATTGGAACTAGGTTATTCTACGAAAAGAAATACTAGTGAAAATTTTGGTGCCTTTGGCCTTGGAGCTAAGGCTGCGCTATCAACCGGCGTAGACTTCTATACTATAGAGACTGTATATAATGGTATGAGATTTAAATGTAATTGCTTTAACTATAAAACTGATTTTATTATACCTGCATTTAATGTAAAGACAGGTAAAACTAATCCTTTTGTTACATTTACTGATGGCACTAAAGTATATTATGTACCTACTGAAGCTACTAATCAGACTACGGTATCGTTTGGAGTTAAGAAACACAATCGTAGTAAGTTTGAAGAGGCTGTAGAAGAACAATTAATGTACTTTGATAATGTTAACTTTAAGGTTCTAGATACAGATGAAGATTCTTATGAGTCAGAAAGGAAAGTTAGGTTTCAAGCTGAGATATTGTATAATTCTAAGAATCTAATAATATCTGATTCTTACTATTTTAATAAACCACACATTGTGCTTGTTAAAGATGAGAACGCTACTACAGGTATTAACTACGGTTATATTGACTTTCGTGAATTAGAAATGGAACAGATGTATGGTTCTATTGCGTTCAAATGTCCTGCTCGTCAAGTTGTTGTTGATGAACGTGGCGTAGAGACTGTTTTACAAGAAGGTGTAGATGTTACTCCATCTCGTGAGAAAGTTATATGGAATGAGGCTACTAAAAACTACATTAAAAGTGTAATTATGGCTGCAGCTCAAGAAGCTAGTGATATTATAGAAGAAGAATTACAAGAAACTGACTTTCTTAAGTGGGTTGATGCTTGTAGATCTATTATTACTGGTAACAGTAGTGAGAATAGAATTCTTAATAAACTAGCACGTATAATAGATACTGAGGCAATAAAACCTAAGTTTGGACCTGATCGTAGAATTAAATATGGTCCTGCTAATACGCTATTTGAAGGCATGATTCTTATGAAGCCTTACCAAGATAGAGGAGGTGATGGTGTAAAACGTGAAGCAATTAAAGACTGGAATGGATTTGATGCTAAACATTTTTATGAGAGAGAAGATAAATGGTCTAAGTATAAGGATATGTATCTTATGGACGATCCAGATAACAACTATAACCAACATCATGTTTGTACTTATACTTTAGATGATTTAGACGAAAAATTTAATAGTGCTCTTGTAAAAGCTGCAGGTAATCCTGATGCTATTCAAAAAGTTATGAAAGAAAAGAATAGAGTTACATCTAAACGTACTGCTATCCTTAAATTTATTGAAGCATCGGAGTGGTATAAAAACTATGATGATACTGAAATCCCTGAAGAGTGGTTAACAAGCTATAAGGAAGAGGAGTCTCAAGAAGAAGAAAAAGCGAAGTTTAATAATTTATCAGCTGCAGAACGCCGGGAGATAGAAAAGCGTATGGTCGCTTACACTGTTAGATACGATGATAGAAAACAGGATCATTTTACTATGGATAAGATAGAGCCTAAAACTATAGATCTTATGAATAGTAAATATCGTACTTATTATTGTACTAGAGCAGATGAAGGTAAAATGAAACAAGCTGCTATGCTTCTTAAGAATATTCAACCTAGTCATCGTGAAGTATATCCAGATACTAATTTAAGTAGTTGGGATAAAGATTATCACTGGCCTATTTTCTGGTTTGATAATGCCCCTGTTAGATTTATGAAATACAACAGCGATGAATATGAAACTTGGGCTAAGCCTACTCAAGGATGGGATGCACCTCAACTTATACGTGTTAGTGAAAACAAGGTTAAGTTTATTAAACAAAACCCTAATGTACAACACATTGATCAACTATTTTTACAAACTAACGATAATAACGAATACATTATGGATGAAACATTAGTAAACTATTACACAGCATCTAAACTTAATAAAATAAATAACTTTAAATTTATGCAAGGTTTAGGCTGTATACACGAGGAATTACAAAAAGATTATTGTGAACTGCAAGATATGAGAGATAATAATTATTCTGAGTATGACTATAGAGATGTGAAAAGTATAGCACCAGCTATAACTGATCACATGGATAAACTATATGAGTTCCAAATGTTTTGTAATGAATGCGATGATGCAGAAATGATACAAGATAAGTCAAGAGAATTATTTGTATTATCTGATATAAGTGCCGCACGAGCTGTAAATTTAGATATATTAGCTAAATATGATAATATAGTTGAGTTTGCAGAAGAAGTAAAACCGCTCCTGGATGAGCTAGATTGTCTTAACACAAGAGAGTGCAAAATGTCACCTACTTTAGAAAAAGAAATCAGAATCTACCTACGAGCTAAAGCCCGTGAAGTTTGGGACTCATAACTAAGGATACTAGAAAGACGTTTATAATACGTCCTTCTGGTAGATCCACGGATTTTATAAGTCCTAGTTTTGGCTACGGATGCTTGTATGATTGTTCATATTGTTATATGAAACGACATAAAGCAGAGGGATTGTCTATTGCTGTGAATGCGGGTGATATATTAACTGCGGTTAATAATCATGCGTATTTCACACCAGTGGAAAAACCTAATCAAACACATCCTGAATTCACAACATATGACATCAGTTGTAATGAAGATTTTTCACTACATGCTAAATACCATGATTGGGAACGAATATTTGAATTCTTTAGAGAGCACCCAATAGCTATGGGTTCTTTTGCAACTAAATATGTAAATAAAAATCTACTTAAATTTAACCCTGAAGGTAAAATAAGAATTAGATTTAGTCTAATGCCTCAAAATAAAGCAACTCTACACGAGCCTAATACTTCTATTATAATAGATAGAATACAGGCTATAGATAGATTTATAGATGCAGGATATGACGTGCACGTAAATTTTAGTCCTATCATTGTATACGATGGGTGGCTAGATGATTACACTTACTTATTTGAATTACTAAATGTTTATGTAAGAAACCAAGAGACAGTGTTTGCAGAATGTATATTTTTAACGCACAATTTTAAAAAACATACAGATAATATGAATGCTCACCCAAAAAGTGAAGAAGATCTTTGGATGCCTGCAATGCAGGAACCAAAAACTTCACAGTATGGGGGAGAAAATATTAGATATAAACTAGGACATAAGTCTGAGTTTATTAAACGATTTATAAATTTACACAATTCCAAAATACCGTGGAATAAAATACGGTATATTTTTTAACCAATTAAATATTTATTTATGATTACATTAAATGTAATAGACGACAAAATCTGTGGGAGCTATGGAGACAAAGCTTTTACAGTTGATTATAGTGATGAGCTATATGAAAGAATGAAACAACTTGACCATAAAGCTCAAGGTGTAACTACAGTAGAAGAATACAATGAAGTAATGGAAGAGTTTGCTCCGTTATGTGTTGTAGATTATACTAAAACTATTGAAACACAATGTGAATTTATTCATGTTAACAAATCAACAGGAGAATTCTTCCTTAAGCACGACAGCGTGGTATCTACGATACCTATGCCTCAAGCTTTAGTGGATAGAATATTTGATTCTATTGATAAAGAGGTAGATTTTATGCCCTTAGTTAAGATGTGGACTAGATGGTTACGTAACCCAATCTTGTGGAGAAAGATGAAACAAGGTCACGGAAACGATTTCTGTGAGAGATTCTTTAATTTTGTGAATATGCAATATGTTCACCCTAAACTGAAAGAAGATCTTATGGAGCAAGGTCTTACTACTGAAGCAGCTTCTAAAAGAGCAACAATGTACCAAATGAAAATCACCCATGAGGGATTACTCAACGGTTACAAAGTCTCTAGAGAAGTGCTTCATAAGTATGACCAAGAAACTGGTGAATCAGAGAGCCGCTATAAACGCACGTTCAATATTGACACCGGGGAAATAGAAGGCGATGGATTACCAGAGCATGTAGAAGACAGATTATTTGAACCATCTATGATGGGCTCAAGTGGAGACGCATTCTTTTGTGAAGGCGCTAATGGCTTTGGCAATCCTCAGCATTTTATTAAAGTTGGATGTACACATAGACTAGCATCATGGGACCAAGTTAACGTTGACGATAGACAGTCATGTGTTAAAGGTCTTCATATTGGTGGTCTAATGTACATAAATTGCTACAGTGGAGAAATTCACAATATCTTTGTAGATCCTATGCACATCGGAGCAGTACCAGATGATAATACAGGAGCTATTAGATGTAAGCAATATTTTGTTCATTCATCCCTAGTAGGTGTGAATGGTTCAATTTATCACAGTTCTAGTTATGCAGCTATGACAGATGCAGAGTGGGATGATATGAGAGCAAAAGCGGTTGAAGAGAGATCTGAACGCAAAGCTCAGTGTGACAAGGAAGTTGCGGAGATAAACTCACTGTAACTGTGTTTAATTGGTAATATATGAGGAGAGAGGTATGGAAGAGATCCTACTAAGACAACGTCACCTCACTCCTTTATATTATATAAAACTTATAAAATGGAAAATAAAATAGCGTTAATAGACGCAGATAGTCTTATCTATTTTGAAATGGGAAAGCCTACACTAGAAGAAGCATTAGAAGGAATAGATTCTCGCATTAATCAAATGTTAATAGAAACAGGAGCTACACATTATGCAGGTTTTCTTACACAAGGCAGATGTTTTAGATATGCAGCAGCTATAAGTAGGCCTTATAAAGGTAATAGAAAATATGGTAATAAACCTATTATATTTCCTGCAATTAAGGAATATTTAAGACAAGAATGGAATTGTATTTCTATTTCTGCATTAGAAGCAGATGATTTAGTTTCTATATATCATAGTCCTTATACAGTAATATGTAGTCCAGATAAAGATGTTCTATATCAAAATGCTGGAATACATTATAACTATGGTAAAGCAGAGACTATAGTGCAAGATACTAAAGGAGCAACATACTTTTTATGGAAACAAATGTTAATGGGAGACTCTACAGATGGTATAACAGGTATACCAAAAGTAGGTCCAAAAAGTGCAGAAGCAGCATTAAAAGACGTAAAAGTAGAAGATATGCCTGCTATTGTTTTAAATAAATATATAGAAAAGTTTGGTATGTCAGAAGGAATTAGTAAATTTGCAGAGACACATAAGCTTGTTTATATGCTGCAAACCAAGGAAGATGTGATAAGAGAAACTGGATTAGACTTATCAGATCTTGTTTTTTATAAATATGAAAAAGAAGAGGAAGAACAAATCGTCTGAGTTTATACTCCCTATGTTAGGAGGTAGTAAGCAATTATTTCTATATGATGCTTTATTAGAAAATTGTTATATAGGAACTAGTGAAGATAAAAATTGTATAGTATTAGTGTATCAAGATAGTAATAGTAAACTATTTGCTAAGTTTGAAAACGCATTGATTAGCTTTAGAAATTTTCTAAAAGCATATGATCTTAAAGATTATATAGTTTTTATTTTCAGGGTTCCACCCTCACACAGAAAAGATTTTACACGGTTTTTAAAAGGACAATATTCAAGAATGTCTACAGATTATAAACTACAAGTATTAGATTTTCATGATCAAGACATAGAAGATAGATTAGGAGGTATACTGTTTAAAAGCGAAGAAAGAAGAGAAAGAATGGAATATGCATTAAATGCTAAAATAGATGAGTCTTCTGAGCTATACAGCATTCCAACATTAAAGGAAGAGATTTATAATATTAATAAAAAAAATATATACTATGAGCACAATTTTAAAGAATCAACTTAAAGGTTGGTATCCAGTTTTAGAAAAAACTTTACAATCAGATTATTTTAAGGGCGTTAAAAGTGCCATTAAAAAAGATTTAAAAAGAGAAGAAGTATACCCAAAAGGATCTGATATTATGAAAGCTTTTTCATTATGTCCTATAGAAAAAACCAAAATAGTGATATTAGGTCAAGATCCATATCATGATGGGACAGCAACAGGATTAGCTTTTGCAAATCCAACACACTGTGAAGTCATAAGTCCTAGTTTAGAGATTATAATAGAAGAGATTGAAACTAATGTGGGTTTAATAGCATTACCTTTTAATCAAAATTTAGAGCATTGGGCAAAACAAGGTGTATTATTATTAAACACATCATTAACTGTTATTCACGCAGCTCCAGGATCGCATTTAGATTTATGGGAACAGTTTACAGAAAGATTTATATCAGATTTCTCTCAACTTAAACCTAATGTAATTTATATGTTATGGGGAGCACACGCTCAAAAATATGAAAAATATATACATAAAAATAACCATATACTAAAAGCAGAGCATCCTATTAAAGATTACTATGCGATCAAAGATAAAGATAAGAAATTTATAGGATGTAAGCATTTTAATATAGCTAATGATATGTTAAAGGAAGACGCAATTGAATGGAGATATACAAAGCAACAATTAGAATTCCTTAATGGAGACACAATAAAAAACAATTTTGACGAGATATGAAGAAAAAAGTAAAAATGTCTGTTCCAGAAGGATTAGAATTTGGTAAACCTTATACTATGACTTCTACACACGGTGAATATCACAACTATAATAAGAATGACCTTTATTGGGATACTGAACGAAATAAAGATCCTTGGAAAGTCCCTGCAGCAGCAGACTTTTCTTGGCATCTTGATAAAGTTACTGAGCAAATTACTAATTTATTAAAAGAAAAAAATAAAGCTTACGGAAACAGTGCTTTAAATCCTTTAAATATTTTTAGTAAATTAGATGCAGTAGAATCTTTATGTTGCAGATTAGATGATAAAATAGCTAGAATAAGTAATAAAGGAATAAATGATCAAACAGAAGACACTGTTGATGATTTGATTGGATATTTATTATTACTTAAAATGGCGATGGAGAAGAGATGACTGATAATATTGTAGTAATATGGCCATAAATTGGCTATTATAATGTGTGATTGCTTTGGTTAGCAAAAAGAAGGGGACTTAATTGTCCCCTTTTTTTTAATCTTTCTTTTTATGTTTTTTATTATATGCTTTCTTTTTATCTGATCTTCGTTTTTTAGCTAATTCTGCTTTATAATCCTTTGAATTCTTAGGAAGATGCACAGAAGAGTCTTCAATTAAGGCTGTAGGATAATACCCATCATCTATACGTGTACTAGAATGAAGTTTACTAGAAGACACACCCATTTCACAAGCTAATGGATTACCAGGTATACTTCCTGTTGCCTTGCAATCATTCTGAGTAACATACACATTACAACAATTAGCAGGCTGATAGGTTGCATGCCAAGGGTAACACATAGTAATTCCTGTTGGAGCTGATGGATTCCAATCTATACAGATTGATGGGAACTCATACATAGCAAAATTAGAATAAGTTGTAGATGATGGATTTCCTAACCAAGTTTCATTAATTGCATTTTCAAAAACATAATTTGATGCAGGATTGGCAGTATGTGCGCACTCAATTTTAATATACGCCCCACTAGAACTTCCATAAGATCCATTTATATGTCTAGAATAATCTATCACAGGGTAATCTCCAAGCAAATGAGTTGCATTTATAAGTTTAACAGTTATCCGTGGCTCCATAACCATTGGCCCTGAAGACTCTGATACCACCGGTATATTATTTATTCTAAAAAGATTAGCGTAATGCCATTTACCTAGAAACATAAAATCTGCATCCCACATAGTAATTGTGTATCCTTCTGATTCATCTAACCAATCGTTTTTAGTTATAGTTTGACCTTTAACGTCTTTTTTGTTTAAATAAAGAAATGCATGATGACTACCCATAACACTATCACCTTCTAAAGGGCTTTGTAGCACTCCTGCTGGTTGTGCTCCGGGCCCTCCACCACCAGAATATACAGTAGTTGTATCTAGAATAGGAGTACCATTACCAGGATGAACACCACTCCATCCACACAGAGATCCAGGTACTGAACCACACGTACCGTCTCTATAGTTATAATCAACACATTCAGGAGTCATGTCAGGACACGAAACCCCTCCACTTGTAAGTACAAAATCATCTATTGGCCCTATTACAACAGGCTTAACACATGTAAACTTTCTAACAGCTCTAACTCTTCTCGTAAAACATCTATAGCTAGAATCAAAATCCCAATTTGTAGTGTCAGACCTCATACTTATAGCGGCAGTTTCTGGTCCTTGAGGAAATGAAAGATTAAAATTTTGTATATTTGCTCCGTCAGTAGCGCTAGAAGTCCAATAATGTACAGGAGAAATACCATCAAGTCCTACTAAATCAAACTGAGCTGCATTGTATTGAGGGTTAGACGTTCCTTGCATAACACCTACAGTCCATTTCGCTACTAAAAATTCAGCAAAAGAAGGTAAAAACCAATCTGTTTTATTTCCACCTTGATAGTCTTTAGCTAATCTAAAAGCAACATTTCTTGAATTATTATTTGGAGAACAAGGTGTGTACGGCGCACATGCGCTATCTCCACCTGGATTGATTGAAAGGTCACTGCTGTACAGATTAGTGTCAGCAGTATACATAGTATTAGTATTATTCTGACCTTGTCCCCACCACATATTTGTACCTGAATTTAAGCCAGTAACACCAAGTAGCCCCCATTCAGAACCACCGGGATGGTAACTACATCCTTTTGTTTTTGGATGAAGAGCAGGATAGAATATTCCTAAATCTAATCCTAGTCTCCAATCTGGCTCATCAATACTAGATAAATCATGGCTTATTTCCCAATATTCATTTGCAGGAATCATTGATGGGCTTCCTGGTATTCCAAAAATAATACCACCTCCAGGACCTACATCACCTATCTTATAGCATAACGTATGAGTTGAAGGATTATATGCATTAGCAGCAGACGGTAAAGGAAAATTATCAGCATTATAAGGTGTTCCTTCTTTTGAGCTTCCTTTAGGTATTTGAAATTCTTTTATTTTAGTATCTTTATATTTTATTGCCATAATTTTATTTTATTAATCCATATCTATTCAACTCGTACTGTACTGACCAAAATGGTACATTTTTACTTAATTGTTTTAATCCTCTTATTTGTCCATCTCTAGTTCTTTCCCCTCCTATAATACCATTACCCATAACTTCCATAAAAGAAGCACTAAAATCATGAGCCATTTGTACGGTGGCAAAAGGCAGCTTAGCAGTACGTGCAATTTCTAAAGGATTATACCCTTGCATCATATCACTAGCTAAAAATTGTAATTTTTGACCATAAAACTCTTCTTCTTCCCCATCACCTTCAGCAACAGCTAAAGATAATTGCATAATAAATGTTAACATAGCAGCTTTAGTTAAAAAGTCAATAGCCCCTTCTTTATCTCTTGGGCTCAATTCGCTCCACGCAAATCTATCTCCAGTTTTACCTAAACTAATAATTCTTGCAAACATACCTAAAACAACATAAGCTCTACCTCTATGTACCGCGTTAGTCCATTCCATTGCAGGTAACTCTGAAGTAATTTGATTACCTGCAGCGTCTGTAGTAGTAATGGTTTGTAGATTTTCAGGTCTATTACCATTTTTATCTACTAATCCATTGTAAACCTCTGTATTACCGTCATGCCAATTCTCGTACCAACCTAAAGATTGACTGCTTTGTTTACCTTGCCAAGCACTAGCAAGTAAAGAAGGTAAATATTTTTTAAATTGTAAAAACCAAGACCCTAAAGCATGTGCCTCCATCATTGTTCGCTCATGTCTTCTGTATCCCCCGTGTAGTAATGTAGACACATTATACATTCTTTGGATTTCTTCTGTTGTTAAATCTGTAACAACTGTCTCTAATCCTCCTGCGTCTTTTTTAACAAATCTAGCATTATATTTTTTCTTTCCTGTGTTTTTATCTATTTTATATTCTAACCAATTTCCTTTGTTGTCATAATTATCCCAAATACTACTACCATCTGTATGCTTCATTTTTTTCATTTGAGCTGCTAAAAGTACTGCGTGTCCCCACTCTTCATGTATAGCGTGGAAAAAGAATAAATTACCATATCTAAATGCAGGGTTCTTTAAGGCTCTAAGATCAGACTTATCTATTGCATAATCATAATTATCTGGTAAATAGTTATATCTATTCATAAGATTATATAACTTGTTTTTATGCCTAGTACCTGTAATCTGAGATCCAAAATATTTACGGACTTCTCTCATTCCAAATCTTATATCACCCATACTAAAGTCTATAGCGCTTTCCGGCACACCTACTCTCTTGGCTATACTCCCTTTCATACCTGCAGCTAATGTATACATAGTAATAATAGCACCATTAAAAGTACCTCCACCAACTCTTAGCCATAAAGCTACTCCTGTTCTTAAATCTTTCATTGCCATCATGGCTTGATATAGATTTATCTTATATTTTTTAGGAATTCCATTCTCATCTACATTAAAAGGATTTTCCACAGTAAGATCTTGCGAAGCCCAATCAGCATCAATCATTTTACGATTAAGTATGTTAAGCATTATTTCTTTTTCCATAAATGCTTCAAATCTTTTAAAGTTTCTTCCTGCTTTAGTTCCTAATTTAGCTATCTTTCTAAATGAATACCAACCCTTTAATCCTTGAGCAAACGCCAATGCAGGGTCCATATTATTCTTTTTAAATAAAGAGTTCATAAATTCTAAATGCATTCTTTCTACATCAAAACTGTGCTCTCCACTACTAATTACTGAAGAATTACCTAAGAACTGTATAGGTATTAAATTACCAGCAGTTACATAATCTTCTTGATACACTTTTTCGTAGTAAAAAGATAAATTTCTTCTCTTCCAGTCTCTAAAACTATCTCTAGCTCGTTTACCAGTTTTTGATATAGTAGAATCGTTTTCATAACGTTCTAATATTTCAGCTCCACTAGCAGGTAACCTAGGTGCAAAATATTCTGTTAACTTCCCTTCTTTAGTAACATCAGTTCTATTTTTTAAATTTAACATAGTACCAACATCCTGTTTATACCCATATTTATCTACATAAGCTGTTTTAGTAGTTACTTTACTAAATTCTTCATTTTGCCTTTTATGCATATATAAGATAATATCATGCTGAGCTTGTGTAAGTTTTCCGTCTTTAAATTCTTTTTTAGCTTCTGCTACAGTTTTTGCATAGTATCCAGGACTATTCTGAATTCCAGAATCTCTATATACCCAATAAAAACTCCACATATCCCTCATATTTAAAAGATTAATTTGTCTAGCTGTAACCATAGCAACTGCACCTTTAACAGATCTACTTGCTACATACTCAGATCTTATGTTTTCTACATATTGTCTAAAAGCTGCTTGTTCATTAAATCTATCTTTCATAAAAGAGTCGTGGTGATCTCCCCACATCTTAGTATAAGTTTGTATTCTTTTAGAGCCTATATTCCAAAGCATACCAACCCATTGTTTAAATACTCCTAAATTTTCAGATCCATCTAAATCTCCTTTTGAGCTTTGTTGAGTTTTCATTAACTCATCTGTTAACTCTCTTAGATCTTTCTCATCTCTAGTGGGATTAGTAGATTCGTTCATACTTAGTCTATTACTAAGCAGCTCTGCTTGCATTTTATAATATTCTATTCTTTCTTTAATAGGCATAGCTGCACCTTTAATAAAGATATCTTTAGTTATATTTTCATCTTTAGCTAAATAATTTCTAAAATCTAATAACCCTTTAGTTTTAAGTTTATTATAAATATCAGAATTAGTTCTTTTGTAAAATTCTCCTATTATAGGTAAGAAGTCTTCTAAATTTACTTGCTCTGGTTCTTGTTTTAAATTACTTCTATCTAAATGATGAACAATTATTTTAGAAAATTTAGCTTTAGGAGAATGCTCTTTAATCATTATAGCACGCATAGTAAGCTCTAACTTAGCTCTGTTTAACTTAGTATTATAAATATCACTAGTAGCTCCATCTGCAAATGGCATATACTCTGCGTACGTATCAGAAGAGTAAAACCTACTACCAGATTTATAATCTACCATATGTAAAGTTCCATTAGGTTTTTGTACTAGAACGTCAATTTGAGTTGCTACTCCCATTATAGGACTATGTAGCATTAACTCTGCAGATATATTATCTGAATCTGTTATACCTAGCATTTTTATGTATATGTCTTTAACTTGCTCTAGCCAATTTACTTGGTATTGGTGTATTTCATCTTGATCTCCTTTAGCTTGCATTAATTCTTGTTGCTCAGCTCTCAGCTTTGCAATAGTTGCTTCAGTTTCTTTACCCTGATCAACCATTCTTTTTGCTAAATTTATTTGCATAATTTTATGAGCGACACTACCATAAGCTGATGCGGTAGCTGCATTCTTATTAAAATAAGACACTAACTCTGTGTATGTATATTCTACACCATTTAAAGTAACTTTATCTGTTTCTAAACTCTTTTTATAATTTTCAAAAATACTATTAGCTATAGATTCAGAATTAACTTTATCAGGATCATTACCAAAGTTTTTTTGAATATCATTAGTAAGTCTTTCATATTTTCCATCTCTTCCTGCATATGTTTTTTGATCTGGAGATAAATTTAACAATTCTTGTGCTGCAGTATCTTTAAGCTCTTTAATAATATCAACAGGACTACTCATTTTAGTTTGGTCAGTGCCGGACTCTTCTTCCATTTTCTGATACCTAGTAGTCATATTCTCTGTAGTAGAAATATTTTCTTTTGTAGACATATCAGCCATTATCTTTTGAATACTAATACCAGTACTTGACATAAAATCAGACTCAGACGTCATAATTTTAGATTCTCCATATGCCATATAGTATCCTAAAATATTTAAAGGAGTAGTTGCATTCAAATCTCCTGGTTTAATAATATAATCTTTATTCATAAATTGTTTCCACACCCTTTTAAGATATTTCATCAATTTTTCAATAACCTTAAACAAAACACTCCCAGTGTTAGTAATAGCTTTTCCAGCATATTTACCAATAGCTTCTACTATAGCTTCTTCTATTTGATCCTCCTCACTTAATTCTGGATATCTTCTTTTTACTCCATTTAAAATATTACCTTCTGATAATATAGCGTTTCTTAAATTAGTGTACAAAGGCTTATTACTTTTTCTTATAGAAGCTACCCATGGATGCGCTATCTCATGAAAAGGAGTATCTAATGTAGCATAAGCTAAATTAACAACAGCTATTCCGTCTTGGAACTTTCCTTTAAATAATAAATTTTTATCATTTTCAATTTTATATTCAATTCCAAATCTAGCTTGTAGCTTTTTTAGAATGTTTTCCATTATTTGTTTAGGAACTGTTTCTTGATCTTGTTCTTGAGCAAATTTATCTATTTTTTGTTGCTTTATATCTACAGTAGGAGTTTCATTAATATCCTCTATAGTTTCTGTAGTAGGCTCTACTAGATGCAAAGAAGCAGGCTGTCCTAAAATATAATCATATCTATTTTTACTTTTCTTTGTCGTTTTGTCAAGAAGATCATCTAGTTGTTTATTATATTTTTCTATAGTTTTATCAGTTTTAGAAGAATTGATTTTTTCTTCTAACTGTGCTATTTTTTTAACAGTGTCTTTACCCCAATTATCTACAATACCAAGAACGTTATACATAACAGCTCTTTTCCTTGTATGATCATCATAAGTTCTTAGAATCATATTACCTCCATCTTGCACTCCTCTTATTTTCTTATTATTTCTAGGGGTGTATATAATTTCTTGTTTAATCTCTCCTTCTTCAGTAAATAAATTTTCTATAGCTCTAGTTAAAACATCTTTTCTAAAATAGACACTATGATCATATGGTAAATCTCCTACAGTTTTATCTGATGTATATTTAGATGTACTAAACGCTTCTTGACCGTCTCCTACTTTTTGATAATATGCGTGACCACCTTCTTCTAATTCATCCATGTATACTCTTATATATACAGCACCATTTTTTTGGTTAGACATTAACAAAGGAGGGTTACTTCTTAAATCTTTAGATGTCTTTATATCATACAAAATTTGAGATTCTCCTAGAGACTCTACACCTCCAAAATCTACAATAGAACTTTTAGTTGTCTCTGTTCTAGCACTACTATCAATTTTATAATGTGATGGTAGTGTTTTATAGTTATTTAAAGCAAATTGTATTAAAAAATCAGTTCTAAGATTATTTAGTTGTGTAACTCCCTTGTCTGTATAAGCAAATTTTCTAGCTAGTGTGTTTATAGCGGTATCAACTTTACTTAAGTATGTTGGATTTAAAACCATAGTAATATTTGATGCTCCGAAAGCTAACCCCTCATTTAAAGTAGCATATTTAACAATATCTTCTTTTAAATTTGGACTTAACTTCTCAAATTGCTCATATATACCGTGGATTTCTTCAACATTTAATCCAGCTGCATTAGAATATTTCATATATCTTAATCCAGATTTACGCTTAACTATAAGTAAATTACTTAAAAACCCATTAGTATTTTTATCTTCATGATTTTTTATTTGATCAATAAGAGTTTCGTTAAATGCGTCAATACCACCTATAGTAACTTTTTTACTACCATATGATAAATACTCTGTAGTCTCTTGTTGATCTGTGTTATAATAAGAAGCAGCTAAATATTTTGTAAACTCGCCTCTTACATATTCTGACACACTATGAGGTGTTTCTCCAAATTCTACACTATACCCATTAATCATTTTGTTACTAAAATCTACTAGTTGAGGAGCATGTTTTGGAAGCATTGCACCTATAAGATCATGTAATACAGATACAGATTTAATAGCACTTCGTATGTGAGGATTTCTATTTAAAAATTGAGGTATAGTAAATTGTATACCCTCCCCTTTATTACTAATATATTCTGTAGTTTCTTCTGTTTCACCTGTAATTTGCTCCCATGCCTCTTTACTAGAAGCAATCTCATTAAATGTTCCAGGTAATTTTTTTAGTATGTTTAACTCCCTAGATATAGTATTTAAATTTTTAGCTGGTATAATTAAAGTATTAAATAGTCTTAATACTTGGTGTTGGAATATAAGCTCATTTTTAGTTAGATCAGAAAGTTCTTTTATTTTATTATTTTTCTTATCAAAAGATTTATTAAGTTTTGAGCTAGTAATTTTTACATCTTTATTTGATAAAGCTTCGTACTGAGCTTCTGTCATACCTTTTTCTAATAGCTCATTTTTTAAAGCGGATCTAGCAGATATCATAGCTTGATATTGACCTTTATTACTAGTACCTATTTGTCTTACAATAGGTTGAGACACAATATTAGTTGCTGTCTTTAAAGGAACTCCAAACCCAATCATTAAAGCTAACTCTGATCCTGTATTATTGTTTATATTAAGTATGTATAATATTTGTTCTTTTGCATTATCAATAGCTGCATTAATAAACATATCTAATGTTTGCCATATAGTATAGTCTGACTTAACTATCTTTCCAGAGCTATTTTTAGATATTTCATATCTATGGAATTGACCATAATCTACATCATCTATATTAAAAGAAATGTCATTACCATTAGAGTCGACTAGTTTAGGTGTTAAATTTGTAAATCTTTTTCTACCTTTATAATCTTTAGCCATTACCTGTTCTCCTGCACTAAACATATAAGCCATTGCTTTCATTAAATTAGCAAACTGACCAACAAGCTGTGCACCATCTTTATTACTTTGATGCATATGAGACTCATCTAAAGGTAACATTAAATTTTTAGTAGGTAGCAGTTCATTTACTTGTACACCTAACTTCTTTGCAAAATCAGAAAATACAGAATTTTCTTGACCATTTATTAAATCTAAACTAATAGGAGTCATCATTGACATTCTATTCTTATCAGCTTGAATAACATCTAAATAAATTTCTAATAATCTATTTTTCTTAGCAGCTAATTTAATTTCTTGTATTTTTTTAAGATTTCTATTTAGAGCTTTTATTTGATTCTTATCAAGAGTTTGATTTAAAAGATCTGCTGTGATTAAACCTTCAATATGCTCAGCTTGTTCAAAATTTAATTCTCTATCTATAGGGATTAAAATATTTGACGGATCTAAAGCATCAACTAATCCTTCAGCATTAGTAGCATATATATATCTACCATTCTTATCTTTATCCATCATTATAGCTCTTCTTATAATAAATAATGAATCGACATCAAAATCAGAACCATGTAAAGGAACAACTTCTTTAGGTGTTATTATTACATTAGTTTCAGATGAGTCATAAAAACCTACTACTCTTAAAGCTATAGCAGAATGAAGCTCTGTAGATGGTATACGGAACCCTAAGATATTGCCTTGGTCTGTTTTTTGATATACATCAGAACCTATAGGTATTTGCTCTCTATATATAGCAGGCATTATAACTTCTACGTAAGGTTTAGACCCTGTAATATGTTTAAGTTCTCTTTCTTTAGCGTTTAGCTGTCGCTTCATAGCGCTTAGCGTTACTCCCTCAGCTTCAGCTCTGTTTACTAAATCATCATAAGTTAATATTCCTTCAGTAGTTTGATATATATCTATACCATATGAAGATTGTAATACTAATTTAGAACCAGGTAATCTAAATGATACTGTAGATTTACTAAATTGTGATGATAAAGTAGATACTACTTTATTTACAAGTCCTGGAAAATTTAAATCTACTGCATTCTCAGTTACAAAAGTGTTTCCTTTTTGTGTTGTTACTTTAGCATTTAACATTTCAGCTTCTTTCTGCCCAGACTCCAAAGCCTTCATAGACGCTAATACTCTAGATCTAACTTTAGATCTTACAGATTCTTTATTCTTTACATCTCTGTACGTTTTAACTTGTCCTGAAGCATTTAGCAATCCAAGTTCTCCTAAAAAATTATGTAAACCCATCTCCATAATTTCAGAAGTTACTTTATAGTATTCTGCAGCTTCTGTTCTATTGTTACCGTTAGTATTTATAAGGTATGTGAGCTGAGACATATTAGCTACTAGAGCATTCACATCTGCTATTGGATCTAACTGAATTCTAAACCCTTTATTAGACAGCTCTACAATAGAGTCTGTATGTATAATAGGGTTAAAATCTCTGGTAGATGTTTTTGTAACAACATTATTTCCGTTTACATTTACTATTGTTTTATACCCATGTTTAGATAATACTAAAGGTTGGCCGTTTTTAAAACCACTTGCAAAAACAGTTTCGTCTACCTCATTCTTTCTCATTTCTTCTAAAACCTTTTTAAGCTTAGGTTGTTTAGATATTAACTCATCACTTAAAACTATACTAGAATACTTCATAGTTCTTAGTATGCCGTTATTGTCTACTTTTGCATACACACCCTTCATTACCTTTCCTAAATTAAGTCCAGGGAATCCTCTCATTATGTCGGCAGCTCTCTCTGGAGTCATCAATCCTTGTGCATCAGCTAAATCAAATGTAATGCCATGTATATTTTTAAGATCGTCTTGTAGTTTATTATATTCTCTTTGAGTTAAATAATCAAATGCACTGCCTTTAGGATCTTCCATTACAGCAACTTTAAACTTTTCCTTCATACCAAAGTTCTGATTGATAGTCCCTGCAGTACCTGGTGCAAACACAATAGACATTCTTTTAATTAGATCATACTCATTTTTAAATGCCCCTTGATCTCCTACTACTAATTGATTTAAAAAGAAACTGTTAACTGCATAATTCTGAACAAAAGTACTAACTAAAGCACTTAGTGCCATTTCAGATGTAACCTCTTGTTGTGCGTCCATGTCTTTTCCTGTAACACCTTCAGACATAGCAAGTCCTATATCTAAACCTAAAGGAGCTAAAACATTTTTATCTGTTAGTTTCTTAGCAATGCTAATTAAATTTTGAGGAAGTTTTATATTATTCTCTGTTATATAATTTAATGTCTCAAGAGTATGTTCATTTATAGCTTTTAAAATATCTTTTGTTCTTTGAGATGATGATTTACCATTATTAAGTATGTCTTCAAACATAATAGCATGTGAAGCATTATGCTTACCAACTAAAAATCCTTCTTCATTTCTAACTCTCTGTTCAGAAGATGTGTGTATTTTTTTAGTAGACTTACTTTTAGCGTCATGCTGATTAACAATTGCAGCAACAGCATCTCTAACTTGTTCTTTACTAAGAACTCTTACAGTAGCACCTACTGGACTAGGTTTATCAGATATAGTATATAACTGTTGATCGTAAGATATAAAGTTAGATCCTGTACTTTTTAATCCTGTTAAAAACATATAAGTAAAATTACGCTCTAACCATTCAGGCTTACTCTCTCTTTTATACAATCTTGGAGAAGAGTAATTATTTGCATCTTCTATCCCATCTAAATCTTGTATAGATGTAATTTTATTTTTCACATCTGTGTCTCCTACAAAAATATTATACTTATAAAAAGACTCATAACCAGCTGCTTTCTTTTGTAAATGCTCAGGTTTAACGTTATCTGCAAGAGATATTATAACTTCATCACCAAAAGAACTGTCATGATATTTGTGGACCACATTACCTTCTATGTTTCTAATACTTTGAGACTTTGCTCTAGAATCTGTAGCATTTAAACTGCTAGATAATAAATCAAATAGAGTACTATGATCATTTATAACATCTTCTAGAGTTTTTTCTCTAGTTATTTTCTTTTCTACTATATTACCTTTAGCGTCTTCAATTTCTTGTACGTCTTTTATTTTATCCCCTATAGTATTTAAATCAGTTAAAAAGAATTTTAATGCTATAGCAATTTCTGACCCTTTTGATGCGTTAATGACATGATTGTCAAATGGAAACTTAATAATATTAAAGAAATCTTCTATACCTTCTGCTGGATTTTTTTGAATTTTCTTTAATAACTTAGTAGTAATTAATTTCTTTTTTAATTGTGGCACAGACTGCTCAATAAAACTTTCTATTTTTTGTTCTATTGTAGCTTGATTACCAAATGTTTTTCTAAGAAACCATTTAAATTTAGTAATAACAGTTTGTTGCTCTGCATTATAATCGCTTCTATACTGACCAACTTTTAATTTTTCTTCTCTTTTATTAGCAGTATTATTATAAATATTTCTAAGAGCTTTACTAGCTATTTCTTTTATATACAACGCATGTAACCCTCCAGCTTCTACTTCTATCTTATTATCTTTTAAGGCTTTCATTATACGGCCCCAAAACTCTGAAGAAGATTCCATTGCTGATCCTTGTCTTCTTCTTTTTATAGCTATTACATTCTCATTACTTTGTACCTTAGGGTTATATTCTTTAGAAATATTAATTGTATCGTCTTTAGATAATAAAAATAAATCTTCATCATAAAACTGTATATTAGTAGGTAAAGATTTAAAGTTATAATCAGTAGTATGAGCCTTATTAATAAGATCTATTACAGCATCTTTCACAGCTAGGCCAGCTAAATTCTTAGCTCCTCCTAATTTATTAAACTTAGCATCTATATAGGTTACCATTTTTTCTTGAGTCATATCCATATCCATACCATAGAATAATTGTAATAATCTAAAGTATCCATTTCTAACTCCAACCATTTTAGTTTCGTCTCCTACTTTATAACTTACGCTATTTATAAAATCAAGTGTGTGATCTCTTAAACTGTTTACAGAGTCTTTACCTTTAGCAGATAAAATGTGATCTCTTAAATCTACATTAGATAGCTCTACTTCTGTATCTTCAAATCTTTCAGAAGATTCTTCATATAAAGTTTTAACTTTTTTTCTGTATAATTCATTGTGTAATGATCGTAATATACTAGTTTTAGATAAAGCGGAAAAAGCTTTATATAAATCAGATTCCCATCCTTTTAAATCTGCTACTGTCTCTCCCTCTTGTAAAAACCCAGCAGCCTCTTCTCTAAATATTTCTACTGTTTCTTTTAAAGCCTCTTCAGGATTAAGCGCAGGGTTAATGTAAAAATCCCCATCAATTTCTTGGCCTTCTTTACTATCATTATATAATAGATCATGATAAGCCATTAAAAATCTTTTCTTAGCTACTCTATAAACGCTAACAGATCCAAAGTCTTTAACAATATCTTGAAAATTTCTAGTAGGAGCTTCTACATTAATCTCGCCTTTAAAGTCTGAGAAATATCCATTATCTATATTTTGAAAGAATTTATCAATTTCAGTAACATTCTTATTTACTATACCAAAGAACTTTAATATCTTCTTAATATATTTTCTAAGCGTTGCAGAAATACTAGTATCCTTATCAAGAATCATAAAGTCTCTAAACAACTTCTCTTCAATCATTTCATCACTATATAAATTAGTGTCAAGAAATTTGGCTTTATCTCTTAGCATTCTTATCTGATTTTCAATCGCTTGCATTTCAGCTTCTGTGGTATACTCCTGAAAAGTATCTCCGGACATCTTTTGGATAATACTCTCCTGCTCTGAAATCACTCGTAGCTCCCGAAGCTCTTTTGTCAATTTACGAAGTCTGCCACTTTCTGCAAAATGCTCTCTAGCAGCTTGAAATAGTTTAACTCTTTCTCCTTCTGTTAAATAATGTGCAACAACTTTATGTCCTACCTCATGTCTAATCACATTTTCATAAACACCTGAGCCATCATTAACAAGATATATAACATGATTCATAAATCTACCTAAAGTATTAGGCTCAGCTCCTGTTCTTTTTATTAACTCTAAAGCGCTTAGAATTTCAAATCCAGTTGTAACATTCTTACCATCATTGTAAGTTAATAGTTTTGCCCTGCCATTTTTAGTAAATAAATCTGGCATTAGCTGACCAAGTATCTCTTTTGCTTTTTTATTAGATACTTTATTACCTTTTAAGTCTTGTACCCCAAAGTTATCCATAAAATCTCTACTACGACCTCTACCGTTAACGTTCTTTCTTCTTGTTTTATCTTCAGTTTTTTCTTTTGTCTTTCTTTTTGAAGAGTCTTCTAACCTTGGGCTTTGTTCAGTACCTCTCTCTATAGATATAGATGTAGGGTGTACTCTGACTAGTATGTTTTCTAAATTAAGCCCTGCTTCTTTTCTATTAGTACTAACTTCATCTTGACCATTAAAAGCTTTTGATGCTTCTCCGTATCTAAAAGTTTTTAAATTTATTGGAATTCTAATTCCTGACATTAAATATCCTTGACTATCTTGTTCTACAAACCATTGTCGTAGTGAGTCTAAATTCCATTGAAACTTACCTCCCATAGAAAATAACCCTTTACCCATTCTAACATTTTTACCATCTATTTTTTGCATGATGGCTAAGTTTGAATTAGCTTTAGCTAGTAAATGTATAGCGTGCTGCGCTCTTCCAGTTTGTTTTCTTACTTCTCCTTTGTACTCTACTTGAGTCTCATGTAAGTCATTAGCTTTAGCTCTTAACTGCTCAAGTATTTGTCCTTCCTCACTGTTAGGATCAATCTTTTGCGGCATTGAAAGCCATATTTGCTGCTTAATAGATGTCCAAGACTTCCCTTCGTATCTACTTTTTTTGTCTGAATTACCAGCTTCTGGGTAAAATTGGCTTTTCATAAATTCTCTAAACTCATTAGTACCCATTATAAGACCAGTCATATCTTGAATACGTTCAACTGTTTCAACAAACTCTTCAATAGGAGCTAAATACATTTGATAATCTTCTTGTATTTGGCTAGAAATTTTTCTAGGCCTCATCTGAACAAACTGTTTTTTAGCCTTACCTTGCGTACCTTCTGTTTCAACATTGTCTAGCACTAAATAAGGAACTCCAGCTTTAACTTTGTACTGAGCTTGTTTAATATTATCTACATTATTTTTAATATCTGAATCAGTATATACTCTGACTTTAGATTTAAGTAATGCACTACTGTTTGCTGGCCTTTGATAATCACTGTAGAAGTCTGAAATGAACTGAGATATCATATTTTCTACTACATTTTTATTTTCAGTTACAAACTCTGATGCAGGAACCCTTGTATAAAACTTACGATCTTGATCTTCATATCCTGCATACTCATAGTTTAAACGCTGCCTTCCTCTTATATATACATCGTCTAATAATGCTATACCATCTATATCTCTAGATGTAGTCCCGTCAGGAGAAGCTAAGATCCCTCTAGCTACTGAATCAAACTTAACAATACTTGCATTTTTATCAGCTAGAACTCTTTTTAATTCTGCTTTCTCTGTGTCTTTTAAGAAAGATATTTTATCTATCTCACCTTCTCCTAGCACAGCTACTCTTTGATATAAACCTCTGGTTTGTTTATAGCTAACCTCAAACCCATTCATGTCTTTAGCTCTTGTAATTAACACAAGGCCTTCTACAATTTTCATTTTACCCTTAGCATCTTTCTTCTGAACTTTAGCTTTAACTATAAGTACTTTAGCTCCTTTACCATCTTCACTTCTAGCTGCTATATTGGCAATCTCTGTCCCTTCTATATTCTCTCCGTGCCATACAGGTAAGCCATTACTGTCTTTACTATAGTATCCCTTAACAGATGCGTATTCAGGAAATCTTAATAAATGAAATTCATTATTATCTAAATGTTTTTGATTGTCACCTAATAGTAGTTCTTCACCTTCATATAAATCTTCAAAGTCTTGTTGTGTATGCTCAGACCATTCTTCTACTTCTTCTACAGTATTAGTAAAAGCCTCTATGTCTTGTTGATCTTCTTCACTTGCTTCTTCTACCTCATCTGTTAACTCTACCTCTTCTACTTTATCTATTTTAGTTTCAATAGTTTCGTTTATACCTTCTTCTTCTAAATTAGTATCTTCTACCATGTCCTCCTCCTCTTTAGATAGAGCTCCTGGGTCAGAATAGTTTAATTCTTTACCGTGAGCTTTAACCCAATCTAGATTACCTTGTACTTCTGTTAAGTACTCTTTACCTCTTTCTATTAACTGCTCACTAGTTCTTCCACTAGCTAGCCCTAAATTAAGATCAGCATGATTTTTTATATCTAGATTACCTATCATTAAGAATCTTTCTGCTCTAGAAGAAGCAGTATAAATAGCTCTATTATAAGATCTATTATCTTTAAAGTACTTTGGATCTTTAGGTAAATCTACATACACTTCAGATATACTCCTTCCTTGAGCTTCTGTTACTTCTAATACTTCAACTCCTTCTATCATTGCTTCTTTTAACAATTCTTGATAGTGTTCTATGTTTTCAGGTAAAGTTATTATAGCTCTTGTCTTTTTATCTTCTGTTGTAGTTTCTCTAAGACGTCGTATTATATTTTCTTTTAATTTATGCTCACTAGTATTTGTACCCCAAACTCCAATTACTTCATCTGTTTTTCTAACTCCGTAAGGGTTAGTAGCATTCATCTTAACATCTATCTTACTACCAGCAACGTCGTGTGTCTTACCTCTAAATAGATCTTGAAAGTTTGTTATTGCAGCAACATCTGTTCTATACACTGTTGAGATAGGTGTAACAATTTCTACTGTCACCGCATCAATAGGAGCATATTGCCCACTGTAATCAGCTGTAATTTGATTAGGGTCTCCAGTAACTACAACTTTAAGTATATTATCTTTAGATCTTTCTGAGTTTATTTTAGCAACAGCCTGCCCTAAATTTTCTAGCGTTATGTCATCTATACCTGCAACCTCATCTATCATTAGTAATTTGATATCGTCACTTACTCCATTGTTAGTTGCTAGGTCTAAAAACATAGGTATAGTAAAAGGCTTTTCTTTACCTAATGCTGAAGCAAGTGTTTCTGATGAATGGTCATTATGACCAATAGCTAATACATCTTCTAGTCCTATTCCTGAAGTGCTTAACATCCAAGGTAATATAACTTTAGTTTTTCCTGTACCTGCAGGAGACTTTAGATATACCCAAGCAGAGTATAAATTGTCTTCACTTATTTTAGGAGTGCTTTTTATAAACTGTACTAAATTTCTTATAGCTATTACTTGTTGCTTTGAAGGGTATGCTCCTTGCGGGGCATTTTGAGAAGTAGCAAACTCACTAGCTATTTGAGCATCTATTCTAAAATCAGAATTTATATATTCATAGACTCCCATCTTTCCTTCTAAACTTATTTGATCTTGTATTAAACCTACTAACTCATCCTTAGTAAGAGTTTTATCTTCTGGTCTTTCTTCTGCTTTTTGTACATCTCTTAAAAACTTATGTAAATTTTTATGAACTGTAAACTCTTGGTAAGCTCCTTGATCGTCTAACCCTGTAGCAGAGTCATTGACGTCCATTAAAAGATTAAGTATAAAAGAAAATTGATTTCTAGGAGCAGCCATGTATTCATCTATGTTAGGCTGTATACTTTTTTCAGTTCGTCCTGTTATTTTTAATACTCTTTTTAAAGCTTCGTTTTTAATTATAGCTTTCTTTTGTGCGTCAATATCTTTTTTTAGTGAAGATATATTTGTGTCTATTTTAGATTCAAGTGCCATCTGTATTAGCAATAAAGCTGCAGCATGCTTGTCAGAAAGTTTACCAGATTTTATATCTTCCCTCCATTTAATTACATTCTCAGATCCAATTGCTCTTTCTACATCTTCAGCCATTTGAGTCTTAGCTTCTAAGTTCTCGAAGTCAAAACCTATTACATCCATTAAAGAATTAAAGACATCATTTTCATATATATATTGTTCTCTAGTTCTGTCATTAACTCTGTCTGTTACAACTGTAAGGTACTCTTCTAGCTTATCTATGTTTGTGTCTATTTGTGTTAGCAGCTCATCAGTAATCCACGGGTTCTGCTCTCTATCTCTTAAAGTAAAAATATTTTTTAATTTCTTTAAACCTTTAAGAGCTCTTTCTACTATATTCTGATCTGAAAAAGTTTCATTAGCTTCTACATTAGATTGTATATATTCTAAATTGTCAAATATAAATTGATCTGCAACCATTTTTTTATATTGATCATCTGTAAGTTCTCCAAACTCTGAATCATCCATTAAGAATTGAGAATAGCCACCATCGTTATCTCTTCTATTTCTAAACTTTTTAATTAACTCAGAAGTTTTTTGCGCATCATTAGTAGCTTCTTGCTGTCCGTCTATAGCTTCTTGAAGTTTATTTATTTGAAAACTTTTCTCTGCTTCATTAGCCAGTGTAGCAAGTTCTTTCTCTTGTTCTCCTGTAATACTGCCCTCTTCTTTAAATTTTCTTAATGTCTTTAATCTTTCTACTTTTTCGGTAGTCATCTTATCAGCTCCTAACATAAATTTTTGGCCCTGAGCCTCTTGTAAAGAAGCTTGCATTTGTTTAGAGTAATGATGGTAGTATCGCTGTAATTTACTAACTTCGTCTAAAGTTATATTATCTATCTTAATGTTTCTATCTAACATCTCTTCAAGTATAGTGCCTAAATTACCTCTAGGGTTCTCTGTCATTAATTGAGATATAGTAGATGCGTTAAATAAAGCAAGACTTCTTTTTAATTTTTGTTGTTTACGGAGCCTTTTAACTTCAGAAGTTTCTACAATCATTTCATATTGCTCCATCTCTGCCTCTTGCTTTAAAGCTTTTAATTCAGACTCTCCTTCTGGAGTAAGTTTACCTTCTGTTTTTAATCTTTCAAGGCCTGCAATCTCAAACATTATTCCTGACACTAGTTCTGGATTTCCTTCTGAGTCTACTTCATACTTGTTAAGAGCTTCATATCTTTTTCTATTTACAGTTTGAATACCGTGAGCTCCCATAGTTAACATATTTTTATCTCCTATAAGGTCTATACTTTCTAATTGTAAGCTTTTTAATTCTTGTTCTGATTCTTTTATTTTTAAATCAAAAGGAGTTTCACCTAACCCTTTTTCTTGTAGTGTGTTTCTAACTTGGTCTTTTTCTTCCTGAGACATAAAGTCGCTTTCTAGCCAAGACTCTGATTGCTCTTCTTGGTTTTCTAGCCACGATTGTTTATCATCATTTAAAGTTGTTAAAGATTTTTTTAACCTAGCAACCTGCATAGCATTTTGAAACAATTCAAATTGTTCCATTTCATTTAAAGGTTTAACGCCTCCTAATGATTTAGCAATGCTCTTCCTGCCACTCATACCTAGTTGGTCTTGCATTTCTGAAGTATAAATACTTTCTCCAAAACGCTTCTGACCTGCCCACATATCATACTGCTCTTTAGCATCTGATATTAAATCAATAGACTGTTCTGCTTCTTGCTCAGTCATAAGACCTTCTTTAGCAGATTTATATATAGCTGACAGTAAATGTTTAACAGTACCATTTTTAAAGTGTTTAAACATATCAGCTGCTTTAACTTTAGTATCTATTTCAGCATCAAACGCTTCTCCATCTTTACCTAATGATGTAACTGCTTGTCTAAATCTATTATAATCCATTATCCCTCTACCTAACCTTGGACCAGCAACCATCATAGTACCCATATCTCTACCTGATTGCACAGCTTCTTTAAAAGCATGATTATTATATATATCAGGATTAGCTCCTACCATATCATGCATACTGTGCGGCATCATAGCTTTAGCTACTTCCTTACCATCACTCCAAAAATCTCCAGCTAAATCCATTACTCCATGATTTGAAGAGTATCCACTAAGAAAATCATTACTCCATTTCCATTGTTGACCTTCTTCCCACCCTTCCATTTGTCTGTTCATGTTAACAAACGTACCGTATCTAGCGGCATTGATTCCCATTCTACCAGGGTAGGTTGCATTCAATCTAGCATAAGCTCCCTTATTAACAAAGTTCCTTCCAAACGCTGTTCTACTAAATCCTTTAAGAGCAAACCAAGTTAGAGCAAATTGTGCCATATCGTTACCAACAAGCATTCTATTTTTAATACGCATGTCTCTCATGCCATCCATAGAAGCTACACGTATTTCTCTTTTCTCTTCATCATTTAAAAGCCTGCCTAGTTTATCTTGTTCTCTAGCTATTTCAGCATCTACTTTTCTCCAGTAAGATTCTCCAAGCTCCATACTTCCTTCAGCCTCTCTACTGTACGCTAGCCCTGATCCTATAGCTCCCAATTGAGCTGTCTTTGTAAGCAGTCTTCCTGTTACGGACTTAGGTAGTCCTAGTTTTTTTGCACCAATTCCAACAGCTAAAGCTCCTAACCCTGCTATTATATGCCCTTCAAATGTAGACATAGTTCCCGCTAAATCTTCTCCAGATTGATATCTAAAATAGTTGTCTCCGCCCAAATCAGTTTCTTTACCTAGTCCTAAAAGACCAGATATTTTACCAACAATTGGAATAGAAGACATAAATGTTTCCTCATTAAGTCTAGATTTTGAAGCTCGATTTACCCAATTAGGATTAACTCCAGCGTAAGTACCTGTCCAATCAGGTCTTTCCTGATCAATCATACTTTTCTTATCATTAACTTGTTTACCTAGCTTAAGTACTTGTTTTTGAAACTCTTCATAAGTTTGAGGCTTATCTGTAAATATACTATTAACCCAATTATCTGCTGTGTTTAAAAATGATAACGCACTTCCTTGATCCTTGTATCCCGCTTTAACATCTTCTTGATTCTTTTTAGCCATCTCATCAACAAACTTACCCATAACGTCTTTGTTCAACCATTGAGATATATCTTTACTACCAAATAGTTGAGCATTCATATACTCATTAAAAGTATCATCAAACCCTTGAGATAGTATGTCGTTAAAAGCTCCAGCTTTTATTTGTTCTTTTAATCCGGTTGCTTCAAGCACACTAAGTCTGCCACTCTCAGCCATATCATCAACATCTGCAGTATACTTATCCATTAAATCTAGATAATTCTGATAGTTAGCTGTCTGATCTTGCAGCTTCATGATTCTGAATTCTTTTACACGGTTCCTATGGTCATTAAGCATACTAGGCCAATCACCTTGAAAATTTGTTTGATATCTTTCAGGACTATCCTCATATGATACAATAGTAGGATCAGTAATACCGTAACTTACTAAAGGGTCTTTAAACCCACTAGTTAAATCTACTCCAGGAACACCTGCGAAAGGGCTATTACCACCTGAAGAGGATATATTATTTATTTGATTAAATAATATCTGATTATTTTCTGAGGCGCCAGTTAAATCTATAGCATCGTTAGAAGGTACAGAATTTGATTGGAGATTATTTTGATTTAATATATCCCCATTTTGAAACTTTTTAGTCTTGCTCATATTTAGTTTTATTGAGTTAACATATTATACAGATTGTTCAGCTTGGTAGTTCGTGCTTTATCGTCCATCTTTTGAGAAACAGCCATCTTAACTTGGGCCAAGATACCGTAAATATATTGAGTAGATGTCATATCTTTAGGGTATTTTCCTTTATTTTTTAACACTTCAAACTGAATACTTGCTTCAGGGATGGAGCCTATAATACTTTGAATAATCCTATCATCATTACTACCTTTTGTTATATAAGGTCTTATGTTAAACTCTTGTAATTCGTTACCACTCAAATAAGGTAATACTCCATCGTTAGAATAGTTAGCAGTCATTATTGTAGTTGCTCTTTGAAGATCTTGATAGTACCCTACTTGATTTTTCATATTTTCAGCCGACTCTGCAGCATCAGTTGTTCCAATACTTACTCTATCTTGATCAAGAGTTTCTTGTAGTTTTGTATTAACTTCTTTTGGCATCCATATATCTACATAATACCCTTCAGTTTCTGTAGCGCTGCTTCCAAATCTATACGTACCTCTTCTGTATATTAAATCATTTGTTCCAGGATACTTAAGTTCATCTATATCTACCTGACCAAATGCAGGTTCTCCACCAGGTAAGAAAGAAAAGAACTGAGCACCAGGTTGTCCTACACCCCCGCTTTTATCATTCCAACTACTTTGTGCCTGTAAATCTACTTGATCCTCTGTATAAAAATGAGGAACTTTAGTATACAATGTAGTTACGCCTCCTTCATTAACTTTTTTTATTTCTAAGTCTTTACCTCCTGGAACTTGAATACCTCCAGACATGTCCCAATTATACATCATACCCATAGACGCATACAATTCATCTGCCTCTAACCCACTAACAGATTTAGTGAATTTTTCTATATCTGTTAATAGTTGCTCTTTATTATTACCATATGCTTCTACAAACCCTGGAAGAGTTTTAGCTAACTCTGCAGCTTCTGCTTGTCTACCAGTTTGTATTAAATTAGCAATCTGCATTATTTCCATAACTTTAGTAGCTTTTAAGTTATCATTTAGACCTTCAAAAGGTTTCCATCCTGGAGTTATTTCGACACTGCCTGAAACTTCATTAAGAAATCCTAAGCTAGGCATAGCAGCAAAACTCGATAACAATCTAGTACCAGAAGCACTAGTTGTTC